>ERZ827496.207-NODE-207-length-87957-cov-4.473937_pt1 | contig 87957 bp, 64 predicted proteins | sample MGYA00519769_ERZ827496 | MGnify/ENA primary metagenome ERZ827496 (study PRJEB31778, sample SAMEA3449327) | human gut metagenome | biome: human gut; feature: human-associated habitat; material: faeces | place: United Kingdom | collected 2010/2012 ...
TTCACCTTATAATCGTTTTCCGCGCGTTCGCGATCCTTTGCCTCCTGGCGGTTCTGGCTCATCATAATCAGCGGAGCCTGCACCGCGGCAATGCAGGATAGCACCAAATTCAGCAGGATAAACGGGTAAGCGTCAAAGGCGCGGGACGCCAGCAGAACATTGCCCGCCATCCACAGCACCATCACCGCAATAAAGCTGAAGATAAACGCCCAGCTCCCGGCAAATTTCGCAATAGCATCCGCCGCACGCTGTCCAAGCGTATACTTTTCTTTTCCGCTCTCCGGACTGACTGAAATCTTACTGTCTGCCAGCAGGTTCAGTACCTCCTCGTCAGTCATATCGTGACGGATATCCTTAAGTACCTCTTTTAGCAGTTTTCTGTTTTCTTTCATAATAGCTATTCCTCTCTCTGATTCTTCTTTGAGTTACGCAAAAACATCTGACGGCTTTTTGAGCAGCGAAAGGCTGTTCTTCGCCACCCGGCTGACAAAGCGAATGATTTCCTCTTTGCTATACCGATCATAATCCTCCACAACAACATGCATCAAGCCGTTAGACAGATGGGTATACATCATTTCAAGCTCCGCATCCCCGGTCGCAGGCAGTTCCTTTCGCCAGTAAGCAATACTGTCTTTCTTTGCGAGCGCGATCATCCGCTTAAGGATCGTTGAGCTTGTGTTCCCGAAAATCAAAGCCCTGCAAGCCTCCTGATTCCGATCGATCATGTCGTAAATAGCTTCAATGAGAGCTGTAACATCAAAGGAATTAACATAGCGAAGGGACTGTTCAAACGCATCAATAAGCTCGTTCTCAATACTCTCCAGCAGCGCAAAGCAATCGCTGTAATGAGCGTAGAAGGTCGCCCGGTTCAGCTGTGCCAGCTCGCACACCTCTTTTACGGTAATTTTGTTGACCGGTTTTTCTTTCAGCAGCTTTAGTAAAGACTGCTTAAGCACCATTTGTGTATAGCGTTTTCTGGCATCTGTTTTCCCCATTCAAAATACCCCCGAAAAAAGTTTACAAAGTTTGGCAACACTTACGAGGGAGATGTTGCTTTTCTTTCAGATAGACTGTGAGTGCCGATTGCTTTTATCCTTTATATTTAGTATACTATACTTGTGAAAGATAGTCAACACCCGTGTGGTTATCTTAAGGAGGTTTTCTACATGTATAACAGATATTTGATTACCGGCGCCACCGGTTTTCTCGGTCGGGCAATCGTTGAGAAGCTGGTGCGCCGCAATGTACGGGTAGACGCATTGGTGCTGCGCAATGACCCTTATGCGGCTTTGCTCCCGGGAGAGGTTCATACAGTCACCGGCGATGTATGCGAGGATAACTCGCTCGAGCAGTTCTTTGCAGGCGCTGATGACAAAACCTGTGTAATTCACTGCGCCGGAATTATCTCCGTCGCCTCAAGATCCGGCTCAAAGCTCTATCAGATCAATATAGGCGGCACCTGTAAGGTCGTCCGGCAATGCCTGGAGCATCACATAGGAAAAATGATCTATGTCAGCTCTGTACACGCCATACCGGAAAAGCCGAAGAATTGCGTCATTACAGAGGATTGCGAATTTTCTCCGGGACTTGTAGACGGCGATTATGCCAAAAGCAAAGCAGCTGCAACGGAAATGGTCTTTAGCGCAGCACAAAAGGGACTTAACGTCAGCATTGTTTTTCCCTCCGGGATCATCGGTCCCGGTGATGTGCTCGGCGGAAGCTTTACATCAATGGCAAAGTCCTTTCTCACAGGTAAGCTGCCATTTGCCGTGCGCGGCGGATATGATTTTGTAGATGTACGGGATGTGGCAAAAGGAATTCTGGCTTGCGCGGAAAGCGGCGAGCCGGGCAAGGGTTACATTCTGTCCGGACATTACATCACCATCCGCAGGATGCTGCAGATCGTCGGAAAGGCTGCCAGGCTGATATACCGTCCCATATGCTTGCCGTTAAAGCTTGCAAAGCTTGCGGCTCCGTACTATGAACGCCGTTGCCTGAAAGAGAAAAAGCCGCTTTTCTTCACCCCTTATTCTATTGCTGTTCTTGGCTCAAACGGACGGTTTACTCATGATGCCGCAACGGAGAGGTTCGCATATCGGCCGCGCCCGATCGAGGAGACCCTGCGGGATATGACCTCTTGGCTTGTCAAGCAAAAGTCTAAAGCCTGCAGCGCACTTTAAGGGGGGATGTGATCATTTAGCCTAATTACCTAAGGCAGCAAAAAGCAGTGCTCCCTACCGGGTCGCACTGCTTTTTTGTTACGAATTCTATTTCGATCTTTTTCCGTATGTATGATTTTTTACTGATATAGTTGGTAAAAACACATCCTGCTCTTCGCCTTAATATTTCCACTTTTCGAGAAAAGCTTCCTTCGCCTGCAGCGTATCTCCGCTCATATCGGCATATTTAATCTCTGCAGGGTAGTTCGGTACATCAAAGGTCTTTGTTTTATATATCTTTTCAGGGCAGAACTTTTCGGTATTTTCTTCTGTCAGTTTGCCGCTAAGGAATGAAAAAACTTCTTTTACAGCCGCTCTGTTTTCTTTTCCGCTTATGATCGATTGTCCGTAGAGGCAGTAAGGAGAGCCTTCCTCAAAATACTTTATTTTCAATTCGGTCTGCCCCTCATTGATCTTGGTAACAGCCTGCGGCGTCATACCGAGACCGATTGCCGCCTCTTTCATTATTAGAGCATTTATCGGACCTGAGCCGGAGCTTGTATAAGAAAGTATGTTTTCGGATAGCTTGTCAAAATACTCAAGCGCTTTATCCTCGCCCCATTCATTAACAAGAGCTTTACAAAACATATACCCGGTACCCGACGATTTGGGGTTGGGCATAGAGATCAGCCCCTTATATTCGGGCTTCAGAAGGTCAGCATAGCTTTCCGGCTCCGCTACCCCCTTTTCCTTTAACAAGCCGACGTTGAGTATGATCGCTCCGCCGTTTCGATAGGTAGGAACAAAATTCTTGCTTATTATCGTGTCATCACAAAAATCGCTTTCATTGCAAAGAGCCGAGACGTCGGCAAGCCCTCCTGCCTCGTCGAGCTTAAGCATATAGTTGTACTCCAGGTCATAAATTATGTCGCATCCGGTATTCTTTCCTTCCGCAATCAGCTTTGCCGCCAGCTCTCCCGTCGTCATATACTCAATGGTCACATTATAATCCGGAAACTGTTCCTCCATACGTTTTCTTATATGCTCAATACGATAGTCCTCGGCAGCAGAATATATGACCACATTCTCCTTCGTTTTTCCGCATCCGCAAAAAGCAAGCGCAGAAGCTGCACACATAGTTGCAAGCACAGCAGTTAATAATCTCTTGATTTTCATGTTTCCCCTTTCGTTCATTCGCAAGCGCATACAGGCTTGTCCGAAAACGTTCTCCTTCTTGATTATGCCGATTTTTCAGGTATCGGCGTTCACTTTATGATCACTATTATATATTATTTGAACATTTTAATAAATATCGATCCTGTGTCGCAAATGTAATGATTCAGAGAACATCTCGTGAACAATTTAATTGAGATATGCTTAAAAAATGCCGGCCTCCGAACCGTCGTGACTGTTTGCCGCCTGAGTCTGCCGCATAAAAGGCATTCGTCAGTATACAACAGCTGTTTTCGGCAGCACGGTTGCCGCCCTTTTTGCCTGAGCTTACCTCGAAAAGCTATAATAACGGAACAAATCCGATCTGAATTCTATCAAAGCAGATTTCTTCCGTTATTACTCACCGTTTTATATAACAAAAAGATAGCCCTTGATTGCCTTACATCTCAGCAATCAAGGGCTATCCCTCGCTCTTGATATCTAACATCTGTCTTGTACCTCTCTTTCCTTGTTTAGTGGCACCTTGCTGTGTCCTCCAAATCTACGCCTCTCTCTATATAAACACCGCAGTGCGATGAACTTGCCTACTGAAGCGGCTTGCCTTTCAGGCGCAATGTCGTCTTTCGGTGCCGAGACTTTTCTCCCTTAACGCTTTATATAAGGGAGCGAGTACTTAGGTCATTGGAATCACCTCTTCCTCCTTGCATCTACAGTATAGCATATTTCTCTCAAAAAAACAATTGGCAGGATATACGAATTCAGGCATTCGATTTTGTGCTTATATACAAACTTTGCCTTTTCGTTTTATTGTGTATTGACCGATCGGCCTATTGTATGTTATAATAATAGTGTTGTGGGGTATCGACGGAACAGTGCCGGAAATATAGCGAAAATCGACCGGCAGATACAGGATATGTACCGCAGAACCAAAGCGGCGGAAAAAGCCGATTAAGCCAAAACAAGAAAAACGCCTTCGGATTCCGTAAAATTCGGGTTCCGAGGGCGTGTTTTTTTGCTCTTATCACCTATTCTCGATCGGCACATATTCCCGGGTAGACTTCACGCCGATATATGCCGGGCGAATGATCTTTCCGGCATTCTGCAGCTCCTCCAGACGGTGGGCGCTCCAACCGGCAATGCGCGCCATTGCAAAGATCGGTGTATACAGTTCGCATGGCAGATCCAGCATTCGATATATAAGTCCCGAATAGAAATCCACATTTGCGCTTACCCCCTTGTACATCTTCCGCTTCTTTGCAATGATCTCCGGTGCAAGCCTTGCCACCAACGAATAAAGGGCGTACTCATCCTCATACCCCTTTTCCGCAGCAAGAGATGCGGCGCAGTCCATCAAAAGCCCGGCTCTGGGGTCGGACTCGGAGTAAACAGCATGTCCGATACCGTAAATAAGTCCCGCGCGGTCAAAGGCCTCCCTGTTTAAAAGTGCCGTCAGATAGCCTGCAACGGCGTCCTCATCCTTAGTGTTGATGCTCTTTTTCATATCCTCAAACATCCGCACAACCTTGATATTGGCACCGCCGTGGCGCGGTCCCTTCAGTGAACCGAGAGCCGCCGCAATGGCGGAATAGGTGTCGGTGCCGGAGGAGGTCACTACATGCGTGGTGAAGGTGGAATTGTTGCCGCCGCCGTGCTCGGCGTGCAGCCCCAAGGCAAGGTCGAGCAGCTTTGCCTCAAGCGGCGTATATTCGCCGGTGATGCGCAGCATACGCAGAGTGTTTTCCGCCGTGGACAGTCCTTTTTCCGGGCGGTGGATTACCAGGCTCTGTCCGCAGTGAAAGTGCTGATAGGACTGATAGCTATATACCGCCAACATCGGGAATGCCGCTATCAGATGCAGACACTGACGCAGGACGTTTTCGGTGGAAATGTTGTCCGGGTCATCGTCATAGCTATAGAGCGCCAGCACGCAGCGGGAAAGAATGTTCATCACATCGCGCCCCGGCGCCTTCATAATCATATCCCTTACAAAGGATTTAGGCAGACTGCGAAATTCGGTCAGCATTTTTTCAAACAGCTGCAGCTCCTCTTTATTCGGAAGCGAGGAAAAGAGCAGCAGATATGTAATCTCCTCAAAGCCGAAACGGTTTTCTGAGGAAAATCCGCCCACCAAATCGCGGATATTATATCCGCGGTAGTAAAGCTCCCCGGGGCAGGAATGAACGGTTCCGTCCGTCTCTTTTTCTTTTGCTTTAATAGTTGATATTTCGGTAAGTCCGGTCACAACGCCGTTGCCGCTCATATCTCTGAGTCCTCTGAACACGGCGTGTTCGGTATACATATCCGGTGTAATGCCGTTTCTCTCTTCAGACAATGCGGCAAGCCGACGCAGATTTTCCGTTGTTTTTTTCGTATAGGTCATATCGGTTATCCCTTTCATCAAATTGTGAGGGTGAACGTATGATTGATAAAAAAGCAGGCGCACAGCTCCCTTTTGTACCGGATCTGTGCGCCTGTCGGTTTTTCATCTGTCTTCCTTTACAGCTTTGGCATCGATACAGTCGCACCGGTGTCATATTCAGATTTTTACATCAAGGTTCAACTTTTGTCAGTCGGTCGGCAAGCCCCGTCCGACAAAACCGTATTCCGCACGGTTGCCGTTCTGCCATTCGGCGGTGATACGGTAAACATATTCTCCGTTCTTCATGCCGAAAGAGTATTTTCCGTCCGAGCTGTCGATATTGCAGATATCCTCAATGCTGTTGCCCTTTTTAAGACACTTTACCGTCACGGTATCGGGCTGTGTGTCAAACCGCAGCGCAGCTTCTGACGGCAGAGAAATGTCTGCTTCGGGCAGATTGATTTCCGCCCCGATTCCGGGACCGCAGACATTTGTATTTATCATTTGCCCGCTTCCGTCCGATGTCGGCACTGTCCAGTCGCAGCTGCAAAGCGCCGCGAGAAATTCGTCGTTTTCGATTTCTGTGTCCGCCTTGAGCTTGATCCGAAGGGACGGAACGTCGGCTTCGGAGTCGAACAGCCCCTGACGAAACACTGCGCCGTCCGGAACACAGCTGTCAGCAGTTTTATCGGTCTGTCCATATCGGTACATGGGGACTTGTGATGAACGTCCGGATTCAAAGACCAACGTATCGTTCTCTCTGCGGAAGGTGTAGGTATTTTCCGTTTCATCATCGGTTTTGCATACAATGTACCCGTCCGTCTCGGTGTATCTGCCGTGCGGCCAATAGGAGCTGAGCAAAGACAGACTGAAGGAAAAAGTTTTGTTGTCCGGGTCAAGGCACAGCGTTGCAGAGTCCTGCTTGGATCTATAGGTGTAAGATTCCTTCATAATGTATTCCGTAGCTTTCACCACTTCAAATTCCAGCCGATTTTTCAACGGTTCGGAATATTCATCCCCGTATTGAAACCGGAATTCGGTCTGCAGGCGATACCTCTCCCCTGATATCATATCGACATAAGCCGGGATCGTATAAGAAATCCTGCCGACAGCTCCGCTGTTTATACAATAGGCTATGGCTGTGAAGTTTAGCTCTGTCTCAATTTTCTCCCACTTTCCGCCCTTCAGTCGATATAACTCATATGCCTCGCCGTATTCAATCGGCTTTCCGGAGCGGTTTACCCACCGCAAATCCAGGACAACATCCGATCCGACCTCACGGGCATTGATAATCTCAAAGCTTACGCCCTCGGCATCGCTTTCGGCATTTAAAAAACGAAAGTTACCGATCTCTTTTGCTTTCGGTGTTGACATATGCCTGTTACAGCGGATATAGGTAACCGCAGCAAATGCACAGGCAAACGCGGTTATTACGGCAAGAATCAAAACCCATATGGCAGAAACTTTTCGCTTTAACATTTTCGGTCACCTCTTTTCATTCGGATATTCAAAGATGAAATCAATCAAAAGTCCGCAGAATATTCCGGCAGCCGCTTCCGGAAGAAAAAGCACCGAACACCCGCGAAGCAGAGCCATGTCGCAAATCGGGTTCGCGTCGTTTTTTTAAGGCTGCTCTTTCCCACGGCTCTTTTTCCTTTTAATAATCAGCACAACGGCAATCACGCCTCCGCCGATCAGCACAAAGCCGACAATACCTGCAAGCAGGAAGACCGGATTGAACGGAAGCGATAGCTTTGGAGACCGGGGATGCTCCGATTCCGACAATGTGAAGGTCAGCTCCTTCTCCGGCAGACCCGGCAGGGTCAGCTCATAGCCCTTTTCCGTTTTGGAAAAGCTGCCTTGATTGTTTTCGGTCATATAATACGGTGTGTTTACCACGATTTTCAGCTCTCCGAACTGCGCCCATGTCTTTGCAGGAGAGAGCAGATAGGTGTAGGAATAAATACTCGGTGTGTAGCCCGCGTCAATGGCAGGATACAGCGGGGCTGTTACCGTGTTTGTCAAAGTCTGTCCCGGCTCCAGCGTCAGGGTATACTCATACCACCGCATCAGTGAAAAGGCGGATTTTTCGGTGTAGATTCCGCCCTGCTGCCATTCTTCGGAGCCGGCGTTCAGAAATGCGACCTGCGCATTATACCAATCAACCTCCGATATTCCGGAGCTATTGTCGTATTCCCCGAAAGCAAAAGCTCGGAAGGTCATCTGTTCCGAATACTTCAATTTAATATTGCCGTCAATTTTCTTCTCACACGCGCCGTTTTCATAAAGTGACCACGCGATATCTTCCTTCGGAGGCTCTCCGAAAATATATACGGTAAATGTGTCGCCGGTTTTTGCCCAGCCGGACATTCGGATGCCGTCCTTCAGCGCAGCCATGCCGCTCTTTTCCTCCCAAAGCACCCGTGTTTTTGTCGGATCCTCACGCAGGACAAAAGCTGCGGTTGCGGCTTGATTTTCGGGATCGATGCCTTCAACGGAGTATTGCTGTACCCATACAGGGAGCTCGGGACGGAAAAAGCTATCGGAAATATATCCGTCCGCAAGTCTCAGCATATCCGTATCCAAAGAGAACGGTGTTCCTCTGTCTTTCAGCGTATGACGCACGGTAGCCTCGATCGGTTTGCCGTTGACCGCAACGCCGAACCTATCGGTCTCCAAAGCGGCAGTATGCTTGCCGGTATAAGAATCGTAGATATATTCCCCGTAATGAGGCAGATTGCCGAACGGAAAGACAAGCGCGGCGGTCACCGCATAGTCGGCGGGGTTGCGGAAGGTATACTCAGCCGTGACCTTGCCTGTATAGGCGAGAAATTCTTCGGCACTGTTGTAGTAATTCTTCGGGAACTCCTGCACATCAAAGGTCAAAAGCTCCTTATCCACCTCAAGCGGACAGTCCTTGTCTTTTACAAGTGTGCCGGTGCCGCTTGTTCCGCTCCAGTGACGCTGAGCGGAATTGGCATACGTCGGCTGAATTAATACGGCGCCGAGCAACAAAGCCGTAAAAAGCGCTGTGATCACTTTTCGTTTCATCTCCTTCTCCCTCCCCCGCTTTCAACAAACCGTAAACTGTACATTACTTCCCGATATCTGCGACTGTGCCGATAAATACCGGCAGCCCGGTTGCGTCATCTATACAGCTCCCAAAGCTTTTCCGCTTCCGAGCCGTCGCGGCTGAGCAGCTCAATGTATTCCCGGTTCAGCCTTCCGATATACGCTTCCTGCCATCCGGTGATTTTTTAACGAAACAGAAGCTATTCCCGCTTTGAATGCCAAATTGTCTGCATAATTTCACCACCGTAGCTAAAACATCCGTCATTCAAAGAGATATCTCTTCAGATAGTCGGCAACCGCTTCGGAAACCTGCTTGACATCTTTGCCCGAGGTATTGATAAGCAGGTCGTAGTTTTCGCGTGAGCCCCATTTTTGCCGGCTGAAATAGTTGTAATACCTTGCCCTTCCTTTATCGATAGAGCGTATGTTTTTTCTAATCTTGGAATCGGATAAGTTTTCATTCTCCGGGCTTCGTTCCCGGCAGCGTTTCAGTTTGCTCTCTGCATCCGCGTAGACAAAAATACGGAACGGCTCTTTTTCCTTTAAAATATAATCGGCACATCGCCCGACGATAACACAATCGGATCTGTCCGCCAATTCCAAAATAATGCTATGCTGCTCAGCAAACACCGAAAGGCTTCTGTCAATCTCCGTATAGGCATAATAGCCCATATAAAAACTCGTGCCGACATGGATGGGATAAGACATGTACGGGCGGTCTTCGGTGATGCGTTCCACATATTCCTCAGAGAGTCTTGTACGCTTGGAGATCTCGGTTACGATCTCCTGATCGTAATAAGCGATCTGCAGCTTTTCTGCAATTCTGCGGCCGATTTCACGACCGCCGCTCCCAAACTCGCGTCCTATTGTGATAACCTTTTTCATTTGTCGCACCTCCTGTAAAATGCCGTAAGGCATCGACCCTGCCATGCAAAGCCGATGCCTCGTTCTCTTTTGTTGGCTCGTGGGCTTTGCCGGAGATCATTTGCCTACGGGTCTGTGTATGAAAGCTTTTCTGTCTCAGTTTGATTCCTTTTCCGCCGCGTGGATTCCGATATATTTACCGGTTTTAACACGTGCGTCCGACGGCTTCTCTGCGTTTTCCGGAATGATCCAATACGCTCCGGCTTTTTGTGCTCCGATTATGCGACCGCCTCCGCAAAGAGCAACCACACGGCGTCTTGAAAGGTGCCAGCGCTCCGCCGCTTCAATAGCTGAAATGTATTTTGTGCCGTACATCGTTTACATCTCCTCTCTGATTGTATTATATTCTCAACTTGGAATAATGTCAAGAGGGAGCAACTGTTTCGCGGCTTTTTACATGTAAAATTTCGTTTTTTTAAGCACAGGGGCGGCGCAAACCGCCGTCCCTGCACTGTATGTGTGTCTTTATTTCAGCCTTTTCTTCTTTTCGGTAACAGCTGTGCCGATAACAGCACCGCCGCTGACAAGCAGCAGCGCAAACCACAGCATGAGGTTACTGTTGTCGCCGGTCTGAGGAGACCTCGGTTCGTCCGGCAGCTTAGCCGTTACGGTAGCTGCCTTGGCGATTTCCTTGGTCGCATCAGCGTCAGCGTAATATTTGTCGCAGCCGCTGCAATACCAATACTCGACATTGCCCTCGGTGTCCTTGGTCGCCGCCTTTGCGTCAATATGCTTGAGGTTGGCGTGATTGTTCGCGTTGAGTTCGCCGTAAGCCTTTCCGCAGGCCTCGCATACCGCCCTTTCGGTGCAGGTTGCCTTGCCGCCGGAGCAATCCTTTGTTTCAAGCCCGCTGCAGCCGTCCACCGTGCATTGACGGCTATGCGTGCCGTCGCCGTTTGATACCCATTCACCGTAGGTATGCCCGTCGTTGACCGTTACGGTCATCTCGGCTGTGTTGCCGGCTTTGTCGGTGACAACGATTCTCTGCCCGCCGTCTGCAGGAGCAAGGGTAAAGCTGCCGCTTTCATCAAGCGTGACCGCCGCTCCGTTTACGGTAACGGTATCCACATACTTCTCGGTAATTGTAACCGTCTGTGCCGCGCAATAGGTCTTGCCGTCCTCAATGCCGCCGATAACCGGCTGAATATTGTCAAGCGCTACGCGGTCGGAGCGTAGGTATGTTATGTTCAGGCCCTCGTCAACGAGCATTGCATAAACAATATACTCTCCGTTGGGGTCTATACGGAACGGCCCCTCATACCCGCTGAATACGAGGGATTTCAGCTCAGCCTCGGAGAGCTCCCGATCGGTCACCAAATAGGAGACAAACACAGTTCCGCTGTTGTCGGCGGCGTTTATCGTTACCTCCTGCGTATCCTTAAAGAACAGATTGAAGGTGAGCGTGTTTAAGAATTCGTGCCATTTATCGGTGCCTATGATAATTTCGCCCGTCGGCTTTTCGGTGTCTCTCCACCGTGCTTTAAGCGTCATATTCTCGGCGGGCATGGTCACGGGAATATCCCTATCCCAGCCGATAAAGCTGTAGCCCTCTCTTGTCGGGTCGGCAGGGGAGGTAATATTCGTGCCGTAGTCCTGCGTGATCGGAGCAATCTCGCTGCCGCCTGCGGCGTCAAAGGTGATTGTGTACCGATTGATTTCCCACTGTGCCGTGACAGTCATATTCTCGGCAGGCACGGTTTCGGGAATTTCCCTATCCCAGCCGATAAAGGTGTAGCCCTCTCTTGTCGGGTCGGCAGGGGAGGTAATTTCTGTACCGTAATCCTGTGTAATGGGTGCAATCTCACTTCCGCCGTTGGTATCAAAGGTGATTGTGTACCGATTGATTTCCCACTGCGCCGTGACAGTAATATTCTCGGCGGGCATGATTTCGGGAATATCCCTATCCCAGCCGTTAAAGGTGTAGCCCTCTCTTGTCGGGTCGGCAGGTGCGGTAATTGCCGTGCCATAGTCCTGCGTAATGGGTGCAATCTCGCTGCCGCCTGCGGTGTCAAAGGTAATTGTGTATTTATTCGTGTTCCAAACGGGATAGAGCGTCAGCGCCTCGTTTTGCGTATAAACATCATCAAAGCCGTAAATCTTTTCGCCGCCGTCCACGGTCGCCCAGCCGGTCTGGGTATAGCCTGTGCGGGTGAACAGCTTGCCTCGCAGCGTGAGGATATCGTTATAGAATTTGATATCCGTTACCGCATTGCCCGAGCCGTTTGTGCCGGGCTGATAGGTCACATCCCAAGCACCCGTGATGCGCACATAGGCCTTGCCCGGAAGCTGCTGGGAGATAGCGTTAAACTGCTCTCTGAGTGCGTTGTTCAGCGCGGCAAACTCTTCATTTGTCAGCGTGTTGTCACCCGCCAGATAGCGCTGATACAGTTCCTGCATTTCAGCGGAAAGCTGCGGAATAACAGCCTCTGTGGCATCCTGTGCCGAAGAGCCCGTGAACAGCCGCGCACCGTCTCCCATTGCCAGATAGCCGATATCTTGATCCCGCAGCGTAATGGCCTGCGGATCGCCCGTTACGGTAAGCGAGCCGCTGTCTACGTTAAGATAGTACGCCGTGAGCCCGTCCGTCATGGTGACGCTGCCGCCGCCATACTGGGTGTATTCGCTGAGCGTCAGTGCGCCGTTCAGCGTCAGCGAGCCGTTGCCGAGAATGGAAAGGGTGTTCCTGCTCTTGCTAATTCCGTTCAGGCTTTCGACGGTATTCTTTCCGTCCGCCGTGATAAAGAGCGGGTTGCTCTTTCCGATATACTTTTCGCTCAAGCGCACAGAGGTCAGGTCGGCATTCTTGAGCTTCAGATTCGGGAAAACACAACCGTATCTTTCAAGCCTGCCGGTCGAATAAAATTCCAAAATATCCTTGCCTGTCAGATCCACTGAATCCCTAAGTGTACTAAAGTTCTTGCCCTTAGGCAGAACAAAGGACGCAGTTCCGTCGCCGAAAATATCGGTATAATTGTCCGGTGTGACCTCGACCTCGCCGTCGCCGCGATCCAAAAACAGACCGAAGCCGCCCCATAAAGCGGTAAGTGCCGAAACATCGGCAGGGACGGTATCGCCGGGCTTGTAGAAGTTTGAATTTTCGTCTACCCACCACAGCTGTGCATCTGCCGAAATGCCGTCCGGGCGGGGCAGTCCCTCGGCAGAGGGCGCAGTGAAGCTCTCGCCGTTTTTCACGATAATGTTGATCCAGTTCTGCTGTTCGCCGGGCATAAATTTAACCGTCCGCAACTCAACAACCTTCAGATTGTCGGCGGCAAGACCTGTCGGCAGCTCAAGAACGGGGCGGAAACCGAGGTCCTCAATAGAACCGGTTGCAGGATGACCGTAGCAGAAGTGCGCCGAAGTGTACCCGCGGAACGTACGACTCCACGTATCATTGCTCCAGGTGTCCTGCCCCCAGGAAGCCATCGGCCACCAGTTTTTGATATAACCGGTTGTGTTGTCTTCTGAATCCTGACCGGATTTTTTCAAAATCGTGTCCCATTCATTATTGGCGGGAATACCGCTTTCGCCATAGTGGCCGTTATAGGCGGTTCCTGCAGACGGGACACGCATGGTATAGTCGATGCTTCCGCTTGAGTAAGTCTTTCCGAAGATCAGCCCTTGTTTGTCCAGTGCATCCCAACTCACGAAATGGGTCACGTTGTAATTCGCAATGAACAGGCTATGTTCGTAGGAGGTGGTATCGGTGTCAACTGCACTATCCAGCGAATAAGCGTCCACCGTCCCCACGTAGGTGAAGGGCACATAGTGCAGGGTGCCGTCTGTTTGGGTGCCGCCGTCAAGGGTGCTGTTCACCGTGCCGGGAATCCCCAGCGCCGACAGGTCGAAATAGTATCTGCCGCCGGGGGTAAGGGTAAACTGTTCGTCGACCCGTTTTTCCACCGTCAGCGCAATGTCTGTGAAATTACTTGCGTAATCGGTATTATAATCGCCGTTGCACTGCTCGCTGAACAACTTGAGGTTATAGCTGCCCGGCGCAAGGTCGCCGGGAATCGCTATGCTTGCCGTGCCGCTTGCGCTGTTTTGAGCGATCTTTCCGTAGTAAAGTACATTGTCATTGCTGTCGCAAAGCAGGACGGAAACATACTCATTGCCTCCCGTTTCCGTGCCGGTATAGGTAATCTCTACGGTGCCGCCCGGCGCTGCTGTAACAGTCTTATTGCTCGTTACGGAAAAGCTGCGGCTGCTGTCCCTCAGCGTCAGCTTCCACTCGTTTCCGCTGTATTCGGAAATCGGGGTCAGCCCTCCGTCGGGCTTTCCGCCCACGGCGGCAGATGCAAAAAGGACAGAGTTCAGATTTAAGTTAAAAGCAGGACGAACAGTCCGATGATTATTTTTCTTGCGGATAGAGGCCCCAGAGTATTGGACAGAACCATCACTACTCACGATGGCGACATAAAAAGTCTTGGAGCCAGGAGAGCGCAGCCACCAACTGCTTGTCACCCAATTCGGATGCGCAGGATCCAAGGCACGCAGATCGTTGTTTACCGCAATAGCCTCTTTTGTGGAAAGCGGCCAGAATACAGCGTTATCCACCTGCCCTCCCGCTACACAGTCGGTATTTTCTCCGTCGTAGCTTCCGCTTGTAAGCGTCCGTTTCTTTACGGCAGCATTTTCTTCTGTCGTCAGCTTTGCTGCAAGCGCGTCTATCGCGGTTTTCAAATTACTCGGTGCGTATTCGTTGTATAATATGATATCGGCAAATGGTATAACTCCCATAGCGCCTGCCGCAAGCAGGGTCATATCCCCCTGTGCGCCGGCAACACCGTTTCCGTCATAGCCGATAACTCGCCATGCAGCGGGATTATTATCTTGGTTTTTCCCGAAATACACGGTCGGTGCGCTCGCTGTGTTTACAGTTTTATTCAGTGCGTCTGTGCCAAGCTGTATCGTCTTTTGCAAACGCAAACTCAGCGTGCTTCCCTTCTGAATATTGTAATCTGCCAGCGTGCGCCCGTTCTCAAGCTCTTTTTCGCCAAAAAACAGTCTTTGCGCATCGGGAGAAAAGCCCGTTTTATCCCGAATTTTTTCCTTGACCACGTCAATGCTGTCGCCCGACACAACCTCGAGCGTTAAATTGGCTTGCCCAACAATGGTTAAGTCAATGTAAATCTCAATTGCGCTTGCCGTGATCGGCGCAAGGCATAGCACCATACACAGGGTGAGCAGGATACTGAGTATTCGTTTTTTCATTTCTTGCTACCTCCGTTTTAGAGCCTCAACAAGACCGCTTTTCTTTTTCAGTACAATGAACAAGATCAAGCCGAGGTTACCGAGCAGCGCAACTCCTGCAACAGAACCTATTGCAATCAAAGCAGGAGAAGCTGCGGATTCGGATATGTTTCCGGAGCCTGCGGGGACTGCTGCATCCACCGCCGCTTTCACGCCGGTGTCTTTCTCACCGATCCACCAGTTGCCGTTTTCGCCGATGAAGGGGGTCAGACCGTCCTTACCGTTCGCACCGACGACCTTGCCGAGATTGACCGTCTTGCCATCCGTATAGGTGAGAACAAGCTCGCCGTCTGCATTGATCTCCGCTTTGGCGATTCCGATGCCGTCCTTACCGTCTTTCCCATTTTTACCGTCAGCGCCGCTTGCGCCGCCGGCACCGTTTGTTCCGTTCTTGCCGTCCTGTCCCGGTATACCGGTCTCACCGGGGTCACCCTTGTCGCCTTTATCACCTTTATCGCCCTTGTCGCCCTTGTAGCCCTGTTGTCCGGCTTCTCCGGTATCGCCCTTATCTCCGGTGGCATTAATGCCGAGGGATGCCCATGTATGTCCATCGTCATAGGAGACATACCAAAGGTTGTCATCACCTATTTTCAGCTTCGGCGTTACACCGTCTTTCCCGTCCTGCCCGGGTGCGCCTTTATCTCCCTTATCTCCCTTATCTCCCGTGTCGCCCTTGTCGCCTTTTTCGCCCTTCAGCTCCGACAAGGCAATCAAATTATTCCAGACGGAATCATCGCTGTACTTCCACTGTACGAATCCGTTATATACCCGCAGTTCAATTTGTTTTCCGTCTGCGCCGTCATTTCCCGTCAGCTCGGCAAGTGAGACAAGATCGCGGTAAGCGTCGTCACTTTCACCCGCATATCGCCACTGGATACTGCTGCCGTTACTGCGGAATTCGATTTCTCTGCCGCCGGTACCCGCAAAGGTTGAGAAGGTTTTGGTGTTGGACAGTGCCGATACCATTCCTTTGTCTGTCACGGAGGAGACTGCAAATGTATAGGTGGTATCCGCCTGCAGTGAGGTGTATGTATAAGAAAGCTCTTCCGCAGAAAGCGGAGCTTCGGTCACACGCTCAAACTCCCCGTCATCCATGCGCATCCAGATATGATAGCCGGCATAGGGACGTCTAAGGTCAGTCTTCGGTGCCTCCCATGTGATTTTTGCATTTTGATTATCCGTTACGGATACGCCGGTCAGAGTCGGTATTGGCGGTGCGGCGCGAAGACTGGTCAATACATAGCCGAATACAGGAATCTTCTGATCTCCTGCCGTCCATGTACGCATACCGAAATCCCACGTAAAGCCGTACTGGCTGGAAACATCATAGCCGATTCCGTAGGAGGCAAGGAGCGAACGGCGGTCGATATTGTTGACCGTGCCGCTGGCGCCGCTGCTTTCAGTCGTGGTGTAGACCGTGCCCGTTGCTTTGCTGTAGCTCAAATCAATCACAAAACCCATATTGAATGCGTCTACACCCCACGTGTTTTTCATCGAAGCGGAGAAGCCGTGAGCTATCTCAACTCCTTCGGCATGTTCGGACGTGGTCGTCCAGTCGTTTGTGATACTGCTTGCACCGAAGCCAAGCTCATATTTTTGCTTACTCAGCGACTCAAATTTCGAAACATAGTCGGCGGTAGTAGCGGTATTCGACCAATAGGCGAACGGGTCGCCCTCGGCGTTTTCCGGCAGTACATGGCTGTTCAGTATCGGCAAAGCCTTTGCCTTTCCCGCTGCAATATCCGCCTTGTAGGTTTCGTTATACAGCACCGCAAACTCATCATAATATTCACGGTCAAGCATGGTATAAACCGGCTGACCGGGGATCATCAGTGCGATGGTGTTTTTCTCGCTGAGGTCAAAATCTCCCTTTTCGGGGTCATAGAGTGAGTAATAATAGGTCGTCGCCGGCACACGGTACAGCACCACAGAATCGTTGCCGCCGGCATTGAAGGAGGCACTGTATTCCTTTGAAAGGGTATCCTCTGTGCTCTTTGTAAAATCCATGGTATATCCGAGGGTCGCCTCGTATCTCCACACCTTCAGATCTCCCTGCACGACGATGGAGGCACCGAAGGAGGTGTTGTGCGACGAGGATTTCGTGTCCGAATAGCCCGAGGAGAAGGTATATGTGGTCGAGCCGTCGGAAAAATCGAGATCATAGTCGCCGAGCTCCGAGAAATACGGAGCCGCCTGAAGCACCGCCTGCACCTGCGCGTCGGAATATCCGTAGCCCTTGCCCTCATACCGGGCAAACAGACCGTCCTTGTTCACATCCGCCGCAAGTAGTATGCAGTTATACGGCATATCCCATGCAAGGTCGGCATCGTGGCACAGCTTGGAAAACTCGTCCTTTTCGGCTGTCACCGTATACTTCCCGGCGACCGAAAGAGTGCCGCTGCCGAAATTCTCGCCGTAGAAAACATCGGTGAACAGGTCGAATTTGCGCGCCGAACCGCTTCCCTTTTGCCTTTCGGCGGCAAGCGCGATCACCTGCTCACGGCCCTCCTTGTTGTGGTCAAAATTGCCGGCAATGACATCCTGATACCACCACCATCTCGCGCTTGAATTCTTTTCGCGCGCGGTGTCGCGCAGAAGATTAAGCGCGCCGTTCTGCTGAACCTCATACAGTCCGCCTGCGATCCATACCTGCTCCGGCGTACCTCTGCCGTTGATCGCAACGCTTGTCATAGCGGGCTTCGGCTTCACGCCCAGATCCGTTGTTCCGTTTGCGGTATAACCGCTCATGGTGGTTTTCTGTACATTCGTTATTGACTTGTTCTGACCGTAATAAACGGCAAAGCCCATGTTTTCGTCGTCGGTTTTCTTGTCCCAGATAAAGCCCTTCTGCTTTTCTTCCCTGACTTCACGGAAATATCCGGCAACTATGATTTCCTGCCAGCCGTCGCCGTTGATGTCTCCCGCGGCAAGGTTTCCGTAGCGGATATGATCGTAGTAACGTTTGCCGTCCGCTTTTTCATCCTCGCGGTTCAGGGTCATAAGGGACTTCTGATCCACTCTTTTTAGGTTCCCGTTTTCGGCTTTGTATACCGAGAGCTTTGAAACAGCCTTACGGAAGGAATCGCCGGAAATCTCCTTGTCCCTGCCGTCGATCTTATCCGGGTCGGCAATGCCTGCGTACACGATAAGCTCATCGCAGCCGTCTCGGTCGATATCCGCCGAGACAAGCGACTTCGTGATCTGGTCGCGCTCGTACAGAGTCGTGTTCCAGCCGTCGAAATAGGCATTGCCGCTGCCCTTGGACTTAACAAACGATTTTCTTGAAAGTCCCTGCTCTCCGGCAATTCCCGTTCCGGCGATTCCCCACAAATCATCATTGCCGGCGTAGGTGATAACGGCGGTCATCTTTCCGTCACCGTCATAGTCGCCCGCCGTGACATTGAAATAGTGGCGGAATTCCTGATATTCAAGCTCGCCGTAACCGGGTTTCTTGCACGCCCACATCGGCGCGTCGGCAATTTTCTGAAGATCGGAGCGCTTGTTGTTTACAAGGTTTTGTACCCAGTAGCAGATCTTTGCCGTATTCTTGGAATTATCCATATCGCAAAGACCGACAAAGATAGCATGATCGTTTCTGCCCGTGCCGAGCGGATCGTAAGCTGTTCCGACAGCAAAGGCAACATTGTCGACCGCAGAAACCTTGTGGGCACTCGGTGTACATTCGGCAATGTTGATCCCGAAGGTCCACTTGCTGTATACCTTGGTGTGATCCTGTGCCGCCTGTCTCTCCGCATTGCGGTAGCTGTAAATTATCGGCTCATACCACGGGGTAATGGCAAAGGGCTGCCCCTTTTTTGTGCCGTAGGGATTGCTTGTATCTTCTTCCCATCCGGCAGGGGGAGTTGTATCGGGCGTGAGCAGTGCGCCGTATGCACTCGAGCCGGACGCTGATACTCCCGTGTCGGCATAGCTCATCACCAGTGAAATAGCACACATCACCATACATATGGTGAGCAGGATGCTGAGTATTCGTTTTTTCATTTCTCGTTACCTCCGTTTTCGTATATATCGGCTCAGTCAAGAGCGGTTATAATAATGGTGCCGCTGAATTCCTCAAGAAGTGTATTGTATTCCGATTGCTCAAATAAAAATTTCAATGTTATATCCTTGGCTGATGCGTCGTACATTCTGTTGAAGTTAAAGGAATGATAGTCGTGAGTGTACGGAAGCCTTGCACTCGTTCCATCTCGTTTTATGCGTGTGATTTTCCTGCAAAAATCCGCATCCTCACTGCTGTCTGTCATTTGGATGCAATAATAACCGGTGTTGCCGGAAGCATTCGAGCTGACTCCGAGAGAGCCGCTTATGACGATATTGTATATATGCCCCTTTTTCAGCGTAATTTCATTTCCGGAAGCTGAAATCAAGTCGCCTCTGTTTATTTTTTCATTAAATTCAATTCTTGCAGGATGGTTTTGAAGAGTAGCCACCCCTGTTGACGCTTTTGCATAAAAATACCCGGAGCTTCCGCCGTTCTGACCGGCATCGCCCTTATCGCCTTTATCTCCTTTGTCTCCCTTGTCTCCTTTATCGCCCTTTTCGCCGGGGTCACCTTTGTCACCCTTGTCACCCTTTTCGCCGTCTGTGCCGTCAACACCGTCTGTGCCGTCTGTTCCGGCAGCCTTCACGCCGGTGTCGATTTCTCCGATCCACCAGTTGCCGTTCTCACCGATGAACGGGGTGTTGCCGTCCGCGCCGTCGGAGCCGTTTTGCCCGTTTGTTCCGTCCTTGCCGTCGGCTCCGTCTTTACCGTTTATACCGTCGGCTCCGTCCTTACCGTCAAGACCTTTCAAAACCGAAAGGTCGTAAAGGTTCAGCCATATTTCATCGTCGACATAACGCCATTGCAGGGTGTTTTCGCTTACACGGAATTCCGGTGTTTTTCCGTTTGCTCCGTCCGAGCCTTTCTGTCCGGCGGGGCCCTCTATATCGGCTATCGCCACAAGGTTCTGCCACTCGCCGCCCTCGTAACGCCACTGTATGTAGGATTCAGCTCGCTGCACTTCTATGTTTTTGGCGTTAATGCCGTCCTTGCCATCGGCTCCGTCTTTACCGTCTATGCCGTCCTTTCCGTTTGTACCGTCTTTTCCGTCGGTGCCGTTTATACCGTCCTTACCGTCGGCACCGTCTTTACCGTCAATGCCGTCTTTTCCGTTTATACCGTTTATTCCGTTCTTACCGTCGGTGCCATTCTCGCCGTTGACTCCGTCCTTGCCGTCTTTACCGTCTGTGCCGTTAATGCCGTCTTTTCCATTTGTGCCGTTACTTCCGTCGACACCGTTCTTTCCGTTTTCTCCGGCAGCGCCACGCAGCTCGGTAAGCGCCACAAGGTCGTGCCAATCGGCTTCGTCGCTGTATTTCCACTGGATCGCCGTGCCGTTATTCCGCACCTCCGGCAGTATGGTGTTGCTCTTTGCCGTCTTGCTGCATCCGGTAGTAAATACTATGCAAAGAACGGTGCAAAGTGCAATGGTAATGCAACAGATTCGTTTCTTCATTTCTCGTTACCTCCGTTCAAGTATTGTGAGCGGTATTTATCTGCAAACAGAGCTACCCCCTGCTTTAAGACCTCCATCTGGGTTTTCAGATAATACTCATCCTCAAACATGGCATAGTGCACACAGGCGCGGACAAAGATAAAGATCAGCGGAGTGATCACCGTGTACGGAATACCTATCTTCGGCTCCAGCCGCTTGGCATACTCGGTATAGCGCTCGTTGACGCCCTCAAAGAATTTCTTGCCGTATTCGATATATTTCGGATGGGTATAGATCTGATACATCAGACGGTACTTTTTGCCGTGCTTTTTTGCCGTCCAATACGGGACCTCTTTCACAAACCGGACAACATCCTTCGGGTCGGTGGGTGCCATCTCCATAAAATCGTCCTCGACTTTTTCCATGCAGTATGCCGTCGATTCGATGATCAGCTCATCCACACTGCTGAAATATGAGTACAGATTTCCCGTTGTGCAGCCGCAAGCTGCCGCCAAAGCCTTGATGCCCGTGCCGGTCAGACCGTTTTCCGCATAGCATTCAAAACACTTCTCCATTATTTCCCGCTTGCGCGCGTTGTGCTGTTCCTCTGTCGCTCTCATATATGCCACTTCCTTCTTTACTAACTGACTGATTAGTTATTTATAGTATAGCATAGAATTGTGTCGAATTCAAGAACCTACGCAAAATAATACAAAAAAAGCGGGACATTTTTTGTTTTTTAACGGATCAATAAATTCCGGCAGTTCCGGAACCGGGCTCGTCAATCGAATATATCTGCGGTTTTGAACCCGGCCTTGTCTTTCCTGCCGGGCAAGGTTCTGCCGTGCTGTCTTCCTTGTCAAGCTCTGTGCAGCTTGCGCAGCGGTCAAACCGGAGCGCTGTTCCGCCTTTTTATAGCCCAAAGCCTCATCTTATACGCTAAGCGTGATTACTCGGAAGCGCCTTTGCGCGTTGACAGCTGCTGTCTGCCGGCACAATAACCGCTTCGTCATCGCTTGCCGCCGCAAGGCGACAGGCTGTTTCATCATGTCTGAACGCTCGCAGGCGTGTTCTCGGCGACGTCCGTAAATCAACTCAAACCTATCGGCTGTTTTTTCTTACAATAACCGGCGAAACAAACCCGATTCTCCTCAGAATAGCAGTAAAAGAGTACATAGAATTCTATAACGAAAAGCGACCGCATTCCGTACTCCGTTATCGAACACCTAATAGGTTCGAAGAGGATTACATTGGAAAGCAAGCCGCTTTGCAGGATATTTAATTGTACGGGAATGATTCGTTTGAAAATTATTTTGAAAATTCATCTCGTATTTTAGACAGTTTTTGAGAAAGTGTACAATTAATAAAATAGGGAGGGAACTATATAATTATAAGTTCTATAAAAGAAAATCAACCCTTTATCGAACACAAATGGTTCAGATATGAGGGTTGATTATTCTGTGACTGCGCGACGGAATAGCACAATTATTCTTTCGGAACTGCAAGCAAACGAAACCTTATGCAATTACAGGGACACGAAACATCTATCGAATATTTTTCTTTTGAACCACGATAGGTAAAATTCCCTCCACAGCGAACGATTTCACAATATGTATATATTTCAGATATTGCACGGGGACAAAACCCGTGCGGAGTTTCGTATTCAAAAGAAAAAACATCACCTTTTTCCAGACCGAGTCTGCAATCTTTTGCATAACCATCGGTTACTTCAACACGAAAACTCCATTCCTCTTTAATCCATTTATTCATCTGCAGCCTTCCTTTGCGGTATTAAGCGAGGAAATTAACATTCTTCTGATTGCGCCGCATTGATTTTGCAGCGGTTTATATGTTGATTCCGGAATATAGCCGGTTTCAAAAAGAAGTTCAAGCCAATACTCTGTTTCAAAGCATTCCTTTTGTGCTATTTCCAATTTTGAGATAAAGTCTTTTTTACCTTGGGCATACTGCGCCTCATGAATATTAGCCCCGATGCTCGTACCTGAACGCAGCAGTTGGTTTGTCAGAACCGATTCTTTGCATTTTGATTTAACATCACGGCAAAGAAATACGATTTGCTTTGCAAAGTCTTTGGATTTACAACGCAAAATGCTGTCTGGCATTATTATCACCCCAACGAATTATATCATAAAACTCTTTACCTGTAAAGAGATGGTGATATGCCTCGCCGCGCTCGGCGTGATATTTTTGCCGACGCAAAAGTGATATTGTGCCTGCGGCACAGTGATATTATATTCGTCACTCACACTCGCGAAGCGAATATCACTCGGCAGAAAGCCGAATATCACTGCGTAGCAATACCACTCGCCGTAAGGCGAATATAACTGAAAAAAGCACTTGCAATTGCAAGTGCTTTTTTCATGGCTGCGGAAGAAGGATTTGAACCCTCACAAGCAGAGTCAGAGTCTGCCGTGCTGCCATTACACAATTCCGCAATATTCAATTTATCAACGTGTTCTGCCGTCAACATCATTTATTATATCAGAATGCAGCGCACATGTCAATACCTTTTTTTCAAAAAATATAAAATCATTCGCAAAAAAGAGCAATAATGTGACCTAAATATATTACTCCCTACGCAGCAGCAAAAAGACGGTATCGGGTAAATAAGGCAGCACGGCACTATTGACAAAATAGGCTTATCTTACTATAATATGGTTGAAAATATAGGCTTGGCAATGCGCATTCAGAGCCGCATGTCGAGCGGTGCGGCGCACTATATATCAAAAAGAACGGAGCACATGATGGAAAACGTCATTGAAATAAATCATCTATACAAGTCCTTCGGCGAAATAAAGGCGGTGCAGGATCTGTCGCTGCGTGTCGAAAGGGGAGAGCTGTTTGCCTTTCTCGGCGTAAACGGCGCGGGAAAGTCCACCACGATATCAATGCTGTGCGGTCAGCTGCGGCGCGACTGCGGAAGCATATCGGTCTGCGGCTGTGATCCCGAAACGGGGATCGCCGAGGTAACACGCAAACTCGGTGTGGTCTTTCAGAGTTCGGTGCTCGACCGACCTCTCTCTGTCCGTGACAATCTGCGCAGCCGGGCGGCACTCTACGGCATAACCGGTGCAGATTTTCGCCGCAGGCTCGATGAGCTGACCGAGCTGCTCGACCTTGCTCCTCTGCTCGGTCGTACGGTGGGCAAGCTCTCAGGCGGTCAGCGCAGGCGGGTCGATATTGCACGCGCACTGATACACCGTCCCGAAATACTCATTCTCGATGAGCCTACCACCGGGCTTGACCCGCAGACAAGGCAGCTGCTGTGGAGCGTCGCCGAAAGGCTGCGCGCGGAGACAGGCATGACCGTCTTTCTGACGACTCACTATATGGAGGAGGCTGCGGATGCCGACTATGTGGTGATTCTCTCCGCAGGGCAGATAGCCGCCGAGGGAACTCCGCTCGAGCTTAAGAACCGATACACCGGTGACCGTATCACGCTTTACGGTGCCGATCCCGCACAGCTGAACAGCCTCGGGCTTAGCTATGACGAGCTGCCCGGTGCACTGCGCCTGACCGTGCCGAGCACCTCGGATGCAACGGCGCTGATACTCGCCCACCCCGAGCTTTTTACCGACTACGAGATAGTCAAGGGCAGAATGGACGATGTATTTTTAGCGGTCACGGGTCAGCAGCTGCCGGGCTGAGCGGCTCAAGCCGATTCGACGGCGACGCAATACGCCGAAAAAAATCCGTCATCGGCGATATCGGTATGTACATAGCTAAGAAAAAAGCCGAGTCCGCAGGATAACGGCATACCGCGAATACATTACACTTAGTTATTCGGAAAGGACATGCAGCGCAACGCGCTGCCGCAATATAAATATGAAAACTCTCGGGAATCTTATCAGGCGCGACCTGCGTCTGTTCTTCAAGGATAAGGGGCTGTTCTTCTCCTCTATGTTAACACCGCTCATCCTACTCGTGCTCTACGCGACATTTCTCGCGCGCGTATACCGCGACAGCTTTCTCTCCGCGCTGTCTGCGGGGCTGAACGTCTCCGATGCACTGATCGACGGCACGGTCGCGGCTCAGCTTGCATCTTCCCTGCTCGCCGTCAGCTGCGTTACCGTAGCTTTCTGCTCGAATCTGCTTATGATACAGGACAAGGCAAGCGGTGCAATACGCGACCTGACCGTATCACCGGTGCGCCGTTCCTCTATCTCGGCAGCATATTACGCGGCATCGGCGCTGAGCACGCTTGCCGTGACCTTTACCGCGCTTGCGGCATGCCTTATCTACATGCGCGTTGTAGGCTGGTACATGTCGGCGACCGATGTAGTCTCGGTCATTCTCGACACTCTGCTGCTGACGCTGTTCGGCACAGCACTCTCCTCCTGCATAAACTTCTTTTTGTCAACGAGCGCTCAGGCATCGGCGGTAGGAACGATAGTTTCGGCGGGCTACGGCTTTCTCTGCGGCGCGTATATGCCGATGTCAAGCTTCGGGATCGGACTGCAGCATTTTCTCTCGTTCATGCCCGGAACATACGGAACGAGCCTGCTGCGCAACCATATGCTCGCGGGAATTTTCCGCGAAATGAGCAGCATCGGTTTTCCCGACGTGGTGGTATCGGGTATCGGTGCCTCTATCGACTGCTCTCCGCAGCTATTTGACAGAGTGGTATCCGTCGGAGGAATGTATGCTATTCTCGGCGGAGCGATAATTCTGTTCACCGCGCTGTATATTCTTTTCGGTGTGCTCGCCGGACGGCACGCAAGTGCAAAATAATCCTTGACAAATCGAGCAGAGCGTGGTATCATACTACCGTAACAATCGAAAACCTAAACAGGGGGGTCGCCTATCGCGGCGACTGAGATGAGGCTCGCATCTGCCCGCTCCCTTCTAACCTGATATGGGTAATGCCAACGTAGGAAGTTTAGTTTTTGAGAGTACGGGGGCTGCACACCCTGTTCTATCATCTATTCTACCGCGCCGGCGTGATATGATCGGTGCGGTTTTCTTTTGTTATCGGATGAATAAAAACGCACGTGCGTTTTATCCTACCGACGGGGCAGGTGAGGGCTGCGAGCGATATTCCGCCGCAGCCTTCATCTATCCCGATCACACGCAAGGCTGCCGACAATCCGGCGGCAAAACAAAAGAAAGGGGCGCTTTCGCTCGGCGAAAGCCACAGTCAATCAATGCAAAATAAAAACAACACCGTTTACCGTCTCGTACTGAGCGCCATCTTTGTTGCACTCGCATCGGTGCTCAGCCTCATTAAGATAGTGGAGATGCCTCTCGGCGGCTCCGTCACCCTGCTCTCCATGCTGCCTATCGTAATGATATCCATCATGTTCGGGCCGAAATGGGGCTTCGGCAGTGCGTTTGTCTACTCTATAATCCAGCTTATCTTCGGAATCACCATGAGCGGTCTGCTCGGATGGGGTCTGACACCTATAATGCTCGTAGGATGCATACTGTTTGACTACATCATCGCCTACACCGTTCTCGGCATCGCCGGCATATTCAGAAACAAGGGCTACGGCGGTATCTGCGGCGGGATTGTGCTCGCATTAGTGCTTAGATTCGTCAGCCACTTCATTTCCGGCTATGTTATCTTCAAGAATCTTGAGCAGTTCGAGCTGTTCGGCACTCTCTTTGAGAACCGTCCCGTGCTCTACTCTATCGCCTACAACGGCTTATACATGCTCCCCGAGCTGATCCTCACGCTTATTGCGGCTGTAATACTCTTCCGTCAGCCCGTTATCAAGAAGCTCGCAGAGGGCAAGCAGCAGTAATTCGGACGCTCTGTCCGATCATGCGGCAATCCATACCGGCGCACCGAGCGGCTGCGTCGGTATTTTTTATATCATAATATGCGATTTTCACAGTCACGCCAATGTTATTCATACGTGCGTAACAATTTGCTGTTACCATGAGAGCAATAATCAACAAAGCATTGACGGGGAGCATTTCACCCCGCACGGAGGACACACTATGAAGATTGAAATGCCGTTTCGCGCTGCCGATATTCTTATCCCGCGCGGAGATCACACCCTCTTTTCGACCGTAGCGTGCGACCAGTTCACGGCAGAGCCGAAGTACTGGGAGCAGGTCAGGGAGCTGACCGACGGTCATCCTACCGCATACCGCATCACGCTGCCGGAGGTATACCTTTCCGACGATAACAGCGAGCGCATAAATGCGATAAATACGGAAATGAAGCACTATCTCGACTCCGGACTGTTTGCCGAGTACCCGCACGCTATGATATATGTCGAGCGTACACTCAGCAACGGAAGTCTGCGCCGCGGACTCGTCGGAGCTATCGACCTCGAGGCATACGACTATACCCCCGGAACGACCGCACCTATCCGTGCGACCGAGGGAACTGTGCCGGAGCGCATTCCGCCGCGCGTACTCATCCGCCGCGACGCTCCGCTCGAGATGCCTCACATTATGCTGCTCATCGACGACCCGAAGCGCACGGTCATTGAGCCGCTGAAGGACAGCTGCACCGAGACCGTTTACGACTTTGATCTAATGACAGGTGCCGGTCATCTGCGCGGCGCGCTTGTACCCGAGTCGATCCAAGAGAGCATTCTCTCTGCGCTCGCAGCGCTCTGCGGAGACGAGGAGCATCCTTTCCTATTCGCCGTCGGCGACGGAAACCATTCGCTTGCCACCGCAAAGCAGTGCTACCTTGACAATCCTACCCCCGAGAATCGCTATGCGCTCGTGGAGGTCGTAAATGTTCATGACGATGCACTTGTATTCGAGCCGATCTACCGCGTGGTTTTCGGCGCGGATACAGACGAGCTTATCGGAGCGGTTCGCGCTCATTTTGCCGCAATGCAGCCCGAGTGTCTGACCTCGACAATGGCAGCGATAACAAGCAAGGGCGAGCAGAGCTTCCCCTGCACATCATTTCCTGTCGGAGAGCTGCAGGAGCTGCTCGCAGCCTATGTTGCGGAGCATCCCGGAACGGTACTCGATTATATTCACGGCGAGAGCTCGCTGCGCGAGCTGTCCGAGGGGGACGGCGCAGTCGGATTCCTCTTCGAGGGGATGAAGAAGAGCGAGCTCTTCCCGTATATCCGCGAAAAGGGTATTCTGCCTCGTAAGGCGTTCTCGATGGGAGAGGCGCTGGATAAGCGGTTTTACATGGAGTGCCGCAGTCTCCGCTGAGCTAAAAACGCCCGGACCGAAAAAGCGAAAACAGGCTATTATTAAAGGCTTTAGTACATTATATAAGACAGATAATGGGTCGGAATCCTTACGGATTCCTGCATGAAGTTTTATGTTTTCGCTTTTTCTGCGCCCGATTTTCCTCCGCGACGTACGATTGTACGCCTTGCAGAGAAAAATCGAACACTCCAAGCGTTTTTATCTTCAGCGGAGGTCAGCAGACCCCCCATTGCCATCAACACAATTCAGCAAAAAATATAATCAATAAAAATCTGTTGGGATAACCACAGACAAACCGAAAGAGAACCGTAAAGCTCAAATCTCTACGGTTCTCTTTTTATATTCAGATAAAAATCAAATCGGGTATTTTCGGCAGCGTCATCTATGTGCGAGCGCACGGGCATCGGAGAGTCCGCAGACAAGCGCCTCTATATCCTCCTCGGTCGTATAGCGCGACAAGCCTATTCGTATCGAACCGTCTATGCGGTCGCTGCGCATACCGATAGCCTCGAGCACATGACTGCGCTTACCCTGCTTGCAGGCAGAGCTTTTTGACACATATACCTCTCTGCCCTCGAGAAAATTCATGATAACCTCACTGCGCCAGCCGGGCATCGAAGCACTGAGAATGTGCGGTGCGTCGGTCTCGAGTATGACCGCCTCCGGCACGGCGGCGGTCAGCCGCTCCGAGAGCTGCGTTTTGAGCGAGCGTATGTATTCTATCTTAGGGTCAAGACGTGCTGCGGCGGCAAATGCCGCAATAGCCGGCATAGCCTCCGTTCCCGCGCGGCGCTCCGACTCCTGACCGCCGCCGCAGATAAAGGGCGGCAGACGCAGCCCGCTGCGGATATACAGCGCGCCGATGCCCTTAACAGCATGTATCTTATGTCCGCTGATGCTGATAAGATCTGCGCCGAGCTTTGACGCGCGGAACGGCAGCTTCATAAAGCCCTGAACCGCATCGGTATGGATAAGCGCCCTGCATCCGGCAGCTCGTACCGCGCGGGCAATACCCGCGATATCGGTAACCGCTCCGGTCTCGTTATTGACCATCATAAGCGAGATAAGTGCGGTATCGGGGCGAAGCGCCGCAAGCACCGACTCTGAGGTTATCGCGCCGGCGCTGTCCGGTGCGAGACGTGTAACGGTGCAGCCGAGCCCCTCGAGGCGGTCGAGCGATCGACGCACGGCATCGTGCTCCACGGAAGAGCTGATAATATGTCTGCCGGTGCGCTTCATTGCCTCGGCACCGCCGAGCAGCGCCCAGTTATCGCTCTCCGAGCCGCAGGAGGTAAAGACAAGCTCCTCCGGCTTTGCGCCGAGCGCGTCGGCTACGCTGCGCCTGCACTCGTCGAGCAGGTGCTTTGCCTCTCTGCCCTTTCTGTGCGTCGAGGACGGATTTCCGTATACCTCACTCATCACACGTGTCGCCGCTTCGAGTGCCTCCGGGCAGGTGCGGGTAGTCGCTGCGTTATCAAGATAATGTTCCATTTTATATGACCGTTGCCGCCGCACTGCGACGGTTTACCTTTTTATAATATCACTTCGTTTTTTTCGGTTGATAACATCGGCACGACCGACAGATGCCGTCTGCCGCCATTTTATCGGCAATGATGGATCTGACTCTGAAATGATCCTGCAATGTTTCTCGGATATTGAGCTGAATGTCAAAGCAGCAGCTCATAGCCGTATCGGCGATCGCCCGCCTCATCTCCCTCGACAAGCAGCAGCTCGCCGCAAAAAACAAAGCCCGCCTTGGTCATTGCTCTCTGCATCGACAGATTCTGCGGATGAGTGTCGACCCGAATGCTTGCCGCGCCGAGCGCCCGAGCAAGCTCGGAAGCTCCGGCATATATAAAGCCCGCGACGCCGCGTCCTCTCATCTCCGGCGAAACCGCAAGTCTGTGAACGGTCGCATAAAGACTCCCGTCTGTCAGCCATGCACCGGACTCAAGATGAAGATACGACGGGTCGACCGCTGTCGAAAAAGCGAAGCTCGCAACTATTCTTCCGCTCTCCTCGACAGCATATGCTTCGCAGCGCGCGACATCCTCGGTCAGCTCGCGCACGCCGGGATAATCGCCCCTCTGCCACTGCGGTATGCCTCGACTGCGCAGCAGCTCCCTGCCTTGCGCAAGTATCTCAGCCGCGCCGGGTATCTCATCGGGTCTCAATTTTCTTATTTCCATAGTATTGCCCTCTCAAAGTCCTCTTTCTTTCAATGACGAGACAAGTTCCACATAGAATTCGCGAACATCGAATCCTCGAATATTCTCTCTGTTGAGGTCGACCATATCGCCGTGGGAAATGCCGCGTCTGCCGGTCGGCCGCAGCATAGTCAGGCTCTCGCCCCACTTAAACGAATCTACACCGACAAGTCCGTCATTCTCCCCGTCGAAATAGCCGACAAAGGAATGTGTAAGATTGAGCGGAAATCTGCCCGAGCTTGCCCGTTTCTGCACCGAGCCGACCGAGCGGCAGTATACGCCCTCCGGCGGCGGAAGCTCATCGAACATCTCGCGGCAGCGCGATGCGGTAAGATCGGAGACAGCCGCGATAAAGTCGGGCTCTACATCACCGAGCAGCTCGGCAGCGGCATTATAGATATGTGCAAGCCGCTCCTGCCCGCTCTTAGGCACCTTTTCAAATAGATAATCCGCAAACTTACAGCCTCGGTGCGGAGTGTTTATCGTCGTAAGGGAAGCGACACGTGCCGCAGCCTCGGGATCCGAGAGCAGCATACGCATGTCAAGACCGCCCTTGGAATGTGCAATCACATTAACCTTTTCGCAGCCGGTCTCGTTCATAACGGTCTCGATACGTCGGCGCAGCTGCTCGGCGCTCTCCTTGACCGAAGAGGCGCTGTTGTGCTCGCCGTAATAGATGGTCGCACCGTTTCGCTCAAGCTCGCGCGGTATGCGTCCCCAGTAGCCGATATGCTTGAAATCGCGGAAAAACACACCGTGCACCATCAGGATAGGATATTTTGTGCGGCAGACCTCGCGGCTGTGACGCTCGTTATCAAGCAATATCTTTTTGCGCTCAAAACGATATTCTCGGTCGACCGTGACGATAATGTCGATAAGCATAACAAGATTTGCGATAGGCACCATACCGAAGATTATGCCGAGCACGCGCTTTTTCAGCCGCAGCTGCCCGCTCGTTATATAGACGATTATTATTCCGATCCAAAACACAACAGAGCAAAGCAGCACTATCAGCACGGTTTTCAGAATAAAAGCCAATCTGTCCTGCGCCCATCCGGTAAAGCCGAACGGCGGCTTTAATAAGTCTATGGCATACAAAACGACAAACACAGATGTGAGCAAAAGAAATATCTTCAGTATTATGCTGCCGAGCCGACAAGCGCGCAATCTGCCCATATTCTCTCTCCGTTTCGTTCACGAGTGATTATTTGACTATAATTATACCATACTATGCCGGATAATCAAACCCTTTTTTTCGCACTATGCGGCTTTTTTCGGCGAAAATCGCCTCGGATATCATGTGAGTCGCCATGCCGATGTATGCTTCGCCTAATGCCGCGGAATCGCTTGCTCCGAGCATTTTTGACCATCTGCATCACAATTCAAGCGGAGCTGTTAAAAGGTCGTTTTTAACAGCTCCGCTTGTGTTATTCAATATACAGTATTTCGACCGCGACGCTCAGTTCTTCAGCTCAAAGGCAAAATCGTAGACAGATACACCGTCGTCCCACTCCACGGTAACGACCGTCAGAGTAAAGGGCATGGTGCCCACCTTAATATCCGCCCTGAGTTTATGCAGCGTGCGCTGCTCCTCAGGCGATGATTCGTCGGTATAATCCTCGTATGCGGTATAGCCTACAACACGTGCGCCGTTTGAAAAATCGCAGTCGGTCTCCGCCTCAAGCGCATAAATGTAGCTGCGGATATTGTTCTCGCCGAGACCGCTCTCCGAATCGAGCAGCTCGGCTGCGGCGGCAAAATCATCATCGGACAGCGCGTAGAGCATCGACTCGGTCAGGCTCTGCGTCGCGTCGGGAACGCTCGCACCGCATGCGGAAAGCAGAAGTGCGGCGGCGAGCAGCAGGGGAAGCAGGAAAAAGCTCTTTTTCATAGCGTTGATCTCCTTGAATACTCTGCCGCATCGGACGGAGACGGCTCACATCGGCTGCGGCGCGAAAGCTCCTCCCCGCGGCGCGCACATATCGTCGCAGCCGCGCGGGGGGACTTTTTAGGAGCCGTTTTTCAGGCTCACATCGGCTTGTTTTTTTGGGCTTCTTTTTTCAGCCGACTGTTTTCGGCTTACTTCGTTCAGCCTGTTATTCAGCTTACTTCTTTTTATAGTAGAAGGTGATATTTCTCTCGTCGCGTCCGCTCTCGTGTGCAATAACGGAGGAGTCGACACGTTTGCCGTCCTCGACATAGTACGCCTCTCCGTCGGAGGGCTTGAGAGCGATATTATAGCGCGTGCCGCGGAATACGCGGGTCAGCGAAGCCTCCTGCCACTCATCGGGCATGCACGGATCGACAAGCAGACCGTTCCATGCGGCGCGTACGCCGAGCATGTACTGAGTTACGGCAATATACATCCATGCAGCCGTACCCGAAAGCCAGCTGACGTTTGCAAGACCGAAATGGAGCGACTCGGGTCCCATGATGTTGGAGGAATATACATACGGCTCAGCCTTGTATCTCCACTCGCCGACCTTTGCCTGTGCCTCCATCGGCAGCAGCTTTTTGTAGTACTCATATGCGCGGTTTCCGTGACCGAGCATGCACTCCGCAATGACCGCCCATGTGTTAGCATGGCAGAAGATAGCGCCGTTCTCGCCCGTGCCCTTGCTGTAGTTGGTCAGCGGGTCCTCCTTTGACGGATAGCCGTCGATGGACGGATCGATCTTCTTGATACCCATATCGGTATTGAGGATGCGGTGAACGCTCTCCATGCAGACCTCGCCGCGGTCGCCCTCTGCGGTGCCGGAGATAACAGACCATGTCTGAGAGTTCAGCCATATTTTTGCCTGCTCCTCCTTCTTGGAGCCGAGATATCTGCCGTTATCCATAACGGCGCGGCAGAACCACTCCCCGTCCCACGCGCGGGCGTTGATGTTCGCCTTCTGACTCTCATAGATGTCGCGGTACTTCTGTCCGTCCTCGCCTATGAGGTCGCAGATAGCTGCCATATCCGAGAGAACGAGACAGAACTGCATTGCGGTCCATATGCTCTCGCCCTTGCCCTGACGGCAGACGCGGAAGAGCTGGTCGTTCCAGTCGGAGCGGAGCATGAGCGGGAAGCCGCGCTCGCCGAGATGCGCCATGGTAAAGTCGATAGACCTCTTGATATGCTCGAGCACGGTGCCCTCGCCGCCGTCGTAGTACGAGACGCGCTCGGAAAGGAAGTCGGTGCTGCCCTCCTCGAGCAGCTGCTGATATACGGTGTGTACTATCCACAGATGGTCGTCGGAATGGATGCTTGTAACGGGATCATAGCCCTCGGTCGGGAAGAAATAGTGATTTACATGACCGTCCCCGTACTGCTGTGTGAGCAGCAGACAGATCTTCTCGCGCGAGCGAGCAGTATCAAAGGGGATCATGGAGAGCACGTCCTGCGCGGTGTCTCTGAAGCCTACGCCGCGGAATGTACCGGTTGCATAGTAGGAGAGGTTACGCGAGAACTGAAAGTTGCGCTCTGCCTGATAGGGATTCCAGATATTGATCATGCGCTGCGAATTCTCGTCCGGCACCGAGCAGGAGAAATGACCGAGATAGTCGTTCCAACGCTCGGACAGCTCTGCAAACGACTCGTCTACAAAGCTGCTCTCGCGGCAGTGAGCGACCGACGTGCGGATAGCATCGTCGTCCATAGCTGCGCCGAGGAAGAAGCAGATGCGGCGCTCCTCTCCCGCCTTGAGCTCGATATCGGTCTCAAAGGCAAAGCAAGGATCTCCGCCCGCAAGGGTAGAGCCGGTGCAGCCCTGCTCAAGTCCGATGGGGTTCTCCTCGGAGCGGTATGTGCCGACAAACTCATCACGGTCGCCGTCGTAGCCGCTGACGGGAACATCGGCCGCAAAATAGATAAGGGGAGTCTCATTCGGGCGAGGCTGATTCTCAACGCCGTACTTGTATACGAGAATATCGTCGAGAGTATAGACAAAGAGCTGATGCTTGTTGTAGCACTGCCACTGGAGCTCACGCATGAACTCCATCATTCCGAGCTCAACGTACGGGAATACTTTTATCCTGCGGTCGCGGTCGGAGGTGAGATGAAGCTCCCAGACGAGCGCATTCTCCTTATATCCTATATGGAAGCGCAGGTCTGCCTTGATGCCTCTGTGCTCGGACTCAAACTTTGTATAGCCCATACCGTGAGTAGCGCACCAATGCTCGGGCTTCTCGGAAACGGGCTCTGCGGTCGGGCAGAAAATGTGGTCTCCGTCCTTGATATATACGTAAAAGCCGCTGCGGTCGGTGGGCAGATGGAAGAAGCGATAGTGGTTGATTCTCCATATCTGAGGAGAGCGGTAAAAAGCAACTCCGCCTCCCGCCTGTGATATCATGGTGTGAAAGGTGCCGTTGCTGAGATAGTTCATCCACGGAGTCGCGGTATTATATCTCGTTATCTTCACCTCTTTTTTCGCGTCGTTAAACTCATAAGATGGCTTTTCTGCGTTGTGATTCATCTTTTTAACCGCCTGCGGTATGCCGCCGGCGCATCCTTTCTGATTTTTTACTGTATAAAATGCGGCTCAGCCGATATATTCGTACTCGCCGTCCGCGAGCTCACGCCACTGCGGCGGGAGCGTGACCTCGGTCACGACCCGCTCGCCATCTCTGCGATGAGAGACGAAAATGTCGCCGTGCGGAGTCGGGAAAACTCCGCGCGCATATTCGAGCGAGCCGAGCTGCGGCTCTATCTTTATTTTTCTGCATCCCGGCGCGGTAATGCCGACACCGAGCACGGTATGTGTAAGATACGGTGCGGGTCCCGATGCCCATCCGTGGCACAGACTGTGACGGAAGCCGAGATAGCAATACGCACCGTAGTCGCCGTGAATATCGACCTTGCCCTCCGGTACGGGCTCGTCTATCCTGCCGGCATTCTCGAGCCAGTCGAGGTTGAAATCCTCCCAGAACGAGGTGGCACCCATACCGAGCATGCCGCCCCAATACTGCTTCATCGAGCTCAGCGCGCCGTCATAATCGCCGGCAAGCGCGACCGCACGCAGCGTGTAGTAGCCGAGGAATGTCGAATAGCCGTGCGCACCGCCGACCGACAGCAGCTCGCGGTTTATCTGCTTCGCGTCGCCGAGCCCCGCGCATACCATAAGCGATGCAGCCTGCTTTGAGCCGCCGCAGGGCGGGACATGCTTCATCAGCTTTGCACGCGCAGCGTCACAGCACTCCGCAAGCCCGGTATCGCCGAGCACGCGCATAAGCTCCGCACCGCGTCCGAGTCCGAGCACAAGCATGCTCTGAAGTCCCGCATGCTTCGCCTCCTCGTTTGCGTTGTTCGGCCAGTCGATAAAGCGGCTCTCGGGAAGCTGCTCCGCGCCGTCCTCACCGACATATGTGCAGAGCAGACGCAGCAGCTCGGTCATGTATCCGCGCTGCTCGCCGAGATAATCGCGGTCGCCCGTATACATGTACCAGTCGTGCTGGAGCAGCAGCCACCATATCGAATAGGAGGATATACCGTTCATCCATGTGCCGATCGGAGTCTCGTCACGCACAAGATCCATCGAGCGCGTAACGACATCCTGCGCACCGAAAACCGAGAGAATGGTCATGACCTCGGTCTGCATATCGCCTATCCATACAAGACGGTCGCGCTTGACGCCGTCCCACAGATATTCCTGCATATTCAGATGCGCGGTGTAGACCGCCGTCTGCCATATGCGGTTTATCTCGGGATCGCTGCATTCAAAGCTGCCGCGGTAATCGAGGTCGCGGTATATCAGAATTGCCTGAACAGCCTTGAGCGTCACGGTCATATCGTCGTCAAGCAGCTCGACATAGATAAAGCGAAAGCCGCTCTCGTTCGTCTCGTTGGCGCTGAGAAAGCCGACGTTTATTACCGAGTCGCGGTTTGCATGGTCGCAGCCCGCGTTCTTTACTCCGAGCGGGGTCAGCGCCTCGCTGACGCTCTCGCCGAAGCGTACGCGCAGATTCACCCGCGCGCCGTCGCCCGTGATGCCGTGAACCATGACGCGGCAGCTGCCGCATATCTCGGTACCGTAGTCGAGCAGCACCGCAGCACGTTCGCTGCCCGCGCCGCCGTTTGACAGCGTACACAGGTCAGAGCCGCCGCCGAGCGTTATCTGACAGGGCTTTTCCCCGATAAGATTCTCCGCATCCTTTGCGCCGCCGCGCGTCAGAACGATACGGCGGGGCGAAAGATATCTGCGGGTGCGCGGGTCGGTCGCGTAGCCGCGCAGGTCGGGATTTATTTCGTATAATTTTTTCATATCTTATTCCTAAATCAAATTAATATCGTGTGACAGCGTCTCGCGATGCGTTTGAATTGTCGGCATCGCCGCTTCGCGGCATGCGCATACGGAATACATGTACGTCACGACGGCTGCGTCGGCAGCGGCTTTTTTCATCGGACACAGCGCGAAAAAGCGCGCCCCGTGCGCCGCCGGAATAACCGTCGCCGCTCCGGAGCGCGTTATCGCTTACCTGTTTTACCAGCCGAGCGCCTTGAGATTCTCTCTCGAGATCCTTGCGCACTCAAGGGAGTCCTGTCCCTCGCTGCTGTCCTGCTCGACAATAATATACTTAGAGTAGTTAGCCTCGCTCGCCTTAAGCACTGCCGGAAGATCAAGATTACCGTTTCCGAGCGGGCAGAAGCGGAAGCCCTTGAAATTATGGCGATTGATCTGCTTGCCCTCTTCGACGGTGCTCTCGTCGAGTGTTCCCTGAAAATCCTTTGCATGGACAAGCGGGAGATAGCCGTAGAAATGGCTCATGTACTCAACGGGGTCTATGCCTGCCGCAAGCACCCAGCCCACATCAAGCTCGGGCTGAAAATACTCGTGCGGGAGATGCTCTCTGAGGTAGTCGAGCATATAGAGACCGTCAACCTTCTTTTCAAAGTCCCACTCGTGGTTATGGAATGCGAGCTGAATGCCCTGCTCGCTGCATATACGTCCCATATATGCCCACTTTTCAAGTATCTCTTTATTGTCCGAGCCATCGACGGGTCGAAGCTCGTCGGGCACGGTCGCAAATACAAGATACTTTACACCGATGGACTTATACATTGCCACAAAAGAGAGAAAATCGTCTCCGACGTCGTGAAGCTGAAAATGAGCGGCAACCGCCTTTATCTTAGCCTCACGCAGCGCCTTGCGCATATCCTTTGCTGTCAAGCCGTAAAGACCCGCGAGCTCTACGCAGTCGTAGCCCATCTCCTTAAGCGCCTTGAGTGTTCCGACAAGGTCACGCGACGCGTGGTCGCCGACCGAATAAATCTGGATTCCAACCGGAAGTGCCATAGCTGTTCCTCCTGAAGAGAGTGCTCTGAATTATTGAATTATTTTTTAGTTATTCGGGCGGGAACGGCTGCGGTGCCATGACGCTCCGACACGCCGCGCCGCCCGATTTTTTATTTGCTATCAGTCGATGTGCTTACGGAAAGGACGGTGAGGACGCTCCTCGCTTCCTCTGTCCTCCGCGCCGGGAAGTGCATCGCGGCGGGAGAGGTTGATTCTGCCCTTTTCATCGTTGCCGAGGAACTTGACAGTCATAGTGTCGCCGACCTGGCAGACATCCTCGACCTTTTCCACGCGGCGGTTATCGAGCTTGGATATATGAACAAGTCCCTCCTTGTTCGGTGCTATCTCGACGAATGCACCGATCGGGATGATCCTCGTTACCTTACCGGTATAGACAGCGCCTACCTCCGGCTCAAAGATGATGCCCTTGATGATCTCCTGTGCCTTGAGCGCACTGTCGCGGTCGACTGCTGCAATGAATACGGAGCCGTCATCCTCAATATCGATCTTAGCGCCGGTATCTGCAACGATCTTCTGAATGACCTTTCCGCCGCTGCCGATGACCTCACGGATCTTCTCTTCCGGTATCTTCATGGATATCATCTTAGGAGCGTAAGGCGAAACATCCTCGCGCGGTGCGGGAATAGCCTTGAGAATTACCTCGTCGATTATATAATCGCGCGCGGTATGAGTTGTGGTAAGAGCAGCACGAATGATCTCGGGTGTAAGACCGTCTATCTTAAGGTCCATCTGAATGGAGGTGATACCCTTGTGAGTACCTGCCACCTTAAAGTCCATGTCGCCGTAGAAGTCCTCGAGACCCTGAATGTCGATCATGGTCATCCAACGCTCGCCCTCGGTGATAAGTCCGCAGGAGATACCCGCAACGGGTGCCTTGATCGGAACGCCGGCTGCCATAAGTGCAAGAGTAGAGCCGCAGACCGAAGCCTGGGAGGTAGAGCCGTTGGAGCTGAGCACCTCGGATACACAGCGGATCGCGTAGGGGAACTCCTCCTCGCTCGGCAGTACGGGAACAAGCGATCTCTCGGCGAGCGCGCCGTGACCGATCTCACGTCTGCCGGGGCTGCGCGAGCTCTTTGCGTCGCCTACCGAGTAGCCGGGCATATTGTAATGGTGCATATATCTCTTGGAGGTCACACCGTCGATGCCGTCAAGTGACTGAGCCTCGCTGATGGTGCCGAGTGTACATATAGTGAGGACCTGAGTCTGTCCGCGGGTGAACATGCCCGAGCCGTGAACACGGGGGAGCAGGTCTACCTGTGCGTCGAGCGGACGTATCTGGTCGAGACGGCGGCCGTCAACGCGCTTACCGTCCTCAAGCAGCCAGCGGCGTACAACGACCTTCTGGAGCTTGTAAAGTATCTCGCCTATCTCGGTGGCAGCAAGCTCTGCGGTCTCAAAGCGGTCGGAATAGCGCTCAAGCGCCTTGCTTGTGATTATCTCCATGCCCGCATCTCGTACGTTTTTGTCGTCGGTATCGAGCGCCTTCATGATATCGGGCATAAAGTCTGCCTCGATAGCGTTGTATACCTCCTCATTTACGTGATGGGGCTCATACGCAAACTTAGGCTTGCCTATCTCGGCAACAATGCCGTCGATGAAGGCGACAAGACGCTTGATCTCCTCGTGTGCGGTCATAATGGCATCAAACATGGTGTCATCATCGACCTCATTAGCGCCCGCCTCGATCATAACGACCTTCTTCATAGAGCCGGCAACGGTCAGCTCGAGGTCACTCTGCTCTCTCTCGGCAGCGGTAGGATTGATGATTATCTTGCCGTCGACCAGTCCGACGAAAACACCCGCGATAGGTCCGTTCCACGGAATATCGGAGATCGAAAGTGCGATAGATGCACCGATCATACCGGCGATCTCGTGCGAGCAGTCGGGGTCAACCGACATAACGGTAAGATTGAGGTTAACGTCGTTGCGCAGATCCTTCGGGAAAAGAGGACGGATAGGGCGGTCGATAACGCGGGATGCGAGGACCGCCTTTTCGGAGGGCTTACCCTCGCGGCGATTGTAGCTGCCGGGGATATGACCTACGGAGTAGAGCTTTTCCTCAAAGTCGACCGACAGCGGCAGAAAGTCGATACCGGGGCGCGGACGCGCGGATGCGGTCGCGTTGCAGAGCACGGCGGTGTCGCCGTATCTTACGAGGCAGGAGCCGTTTGCAAGTCCTGCCATCTTGCCTGTTTCGATTACGAGCGGGCGACCTGCGAGCTCGTATTCAAAGGTTCTGAAATTTTCGAACATTTTGTTCCTCCTTGGAAGCATTTTTTTGATTTTTCCGACGGAGGCATGCGGATAGGGCACACTGTGCCCGAGCGGCTTCAAATAATCAGAATGTGCACCCCGCGCCGCAGCATGTCCGATGTCACGGGCAAAGCCGCGCACCGCTGCGATACCCCGCGCAGAGCATATTCTGATTATTTGAAATCCGAAGCACATCCGCCTGTCGCCGTCTGTTTTGTGCTCAGATAATCTCGTATAAAGCCGATGCGGCTCCCGCCGAAGCAGGAACGCGGCTCCGTCATATGCAGCTAAGCTCACGCATTTATAAATGGTAATGAGCCGATATACATATGTCTCAACCTACAAGCAGGCGGAGGAGAATCCTCCGCCTGCACTGTAAGAAGATATTGCGAAAAAAAACCGATTACTTACGCAGTCCGAGCTTCTCGACAATTGCGCGGTAACGCTCAATGTCCTCTTTCATAAGATAACCGAGAAGGTTTCTGCGGTGACCTACCATCTTAAGAAGTCCGCGACGGCTGTGATGGTCCTTGTGGTTAGCCTTAAGATGCTCGTTGAGGCTGTTGATTCTGTGGGTCAGAATAGCGATCTGAACCTCGGGAGAACCGGTATCGCCCTCGTGAGTCTTGTAGGTGTCGATAATAAGCTGCTTTTCTTCCTTTGTCATAATAAATTCACCTCATTTTTTAGTATTCGGCAGACACAGCATGCGGAGAATGAGGTACCCGAAACGACGCATATCGCAGGGCAATTATACCGCAAACCGTGAAAGCCGTCTATGACACACAAAGTATATCACAGACCTTTTCAAATGTAAATAGCATCCTCATCTATTAACATTTTTTTAACATTTGTCGGCGCAATTTCAGGCATAATCTTCAACATATTCCGCCGGGCGCATCGGGTACAGCCGGACAGGCTGTTTTTTCGTCGCGATGCTATTATACTGCGTCAATGATGCGGCATCATCGCCGAGCCGATACCACACCGCCGATATATGATCACTCGGCATTCTTGAGCGGGAAATTCTGATTCAGCGCGCTCGTTCCGTTTCTTAAATAACGGTTTGCCGCCGAGGAAAAGCGACCGCCGGATTTAATCACATTATGGTAAGCCTCGGCGGTCGCATTCTGCAGCGCCGATATCGACGGAAATGCGGCGGTAAAGTCGGTACGCGCCGTTTTTTCCGCTGCCGCTCTCACCATCCGCACGGACGCATTATCGCGCAGCGAGGAGACGGTAAGATACTCGATAACTGCATCATCAATCACACCGGAGGATGCGAGTGAAAGTGCCTTGAGCACGGCAGAGGTATTTTCGCCGAGCGCGTTGCTGCGCGGAGTGACAAGGACCGCCGAGCTCGGAGACATTGCGGTTATTCCCGAAGTCTGCTCCGAATAGGACGGCAGCGGCAGCACTCCCCAGTTCGACTCCGCACTGGCGAGCGTCTCCGCATCGCGGAAGGTACCTACATAGAACAGCACATCGCCGCCGCGAAAGCTCGTCGCAGCAGATGTATCCGAGCCGTATCCGCTCGAAAAGCCCTGCCCGTTTCCGAAAACGGTATACGCAAGTGCGACAAGCTCATTCATAGCGGCATCGTCGTAGCTTATGGACGGCACAGAGCCGTATTCGGTGCTGACATAATGCAATCCCGAGCTTATCTGCATAGCGTCGGCGATCTCGTTCAGCGGAAGGTCGGTAACCGCACCTATACGCGTCGCCTTATCCGCGCCGCGAGCCTCGGCTGCACTGTGCATCAGCACAGAAAAGCGCTGCCATGTCCACTCTCCGCGCTCGTACTCGCCGTAGAGATCACCCGCGCCGAGAGATTCCGCTATCGCTTTATTCCAGTAGACGGCATAGATATCGCGCACATCCTCAGTCGCGGCGCTGACAACCCCGTAGCTGCGGAATGCAGCACTCAGCTGAGACATCGCGTCGGTATTGAAAATGTCGGAGTTCGGGTCAAAATCCGGCAGACTGTATAGATTCATCAGAAGCGAATCGGCATTATAGCTGCCTATCTCCGAGATATCTATCGCAATGATATCCGCGTAGTACAGCCCTGCCTTTACGCTTGTACGCACCTCGTCCAGCAGTGCCTCGCGGGATCCCGCGAGCTTTCCGGCAATGGTGGTATTGTACTTCTTTTCTATCACTCTGTTGCGGGCAAGCGCTGCCGCGCTTATCTCGTCTGCGGCAGATTCGGGACACAAAATATCGGCGTGCGAATATGTCGCTATGACCGTTGCGGCACCGTCAAAATTGAGCGTTTCGAGTCCCTCGAGCGCCTTTGCCGCCTGCTCCGCACTGCGCGGACGAACGATCTCACCGGGATATTCGACCGCAGTGTCACTGCGAGCGGTGACGGCAGTAGTCTCCACCGACTCATTACCGCCTCCGCCAGAGCAAGCCGTCAACAGCATGAGCATGCCGAGCGTAAGCGCAAACAGACGCACCGCGCCGTTTCTTCTCTTCATCTTCTGTCCCTCCGTTTCCTATCTGTCCGATCGGCGCACAGCAGCAGCCATCGTATCCGATGCAGCCGTGCTGTTTTATGCCGACAGCAGGGCCGCCGAAGCGCCCCGTATTTCCGAAAAGCGGCGGAGGCGCTTCCGCCGTCCGCCGCCGATAGACAATAATTCCGATGTAGCTACAGTAATTATTTTCGATATCATACCGCACAATCCCGATATGATATCACCCTGCAAACGAGACAGCCGCCGCACCCGATGTAGTTATACCCGAATATGTCGGTGATATACCGCCGCGTTATGCTTTGGTATATGTCTTATGCCTTGGTGTAGGTTGTTCCGTCCTTTGTGTCGATAAGGGTGATGCCCTCCGCGAGCAGCTCTGCTCTGATACGATCCGCCTCGGCATAATTCTTCTCACGCTTCGCCGCCGCGCGCGCCTCGATGCGCGCAAGTATCGACGCATCCTCGTCTCCGCCGGCGGTCTCTGCCGCTTCAAGCGAGCGCTTTGCCGCGTCGATAAGTCCGAGCGAAAGCACGGTATCAAACTCGTCAATAAGGCTCAGCTTTGTACCTGACGATGCGCCGGATTTCAGCACATCGTAGAGCGCGGTTATTCCGAGCGAGGTGTTAAGGTCGGCATCCATTCCGTCACGGAAGCCTGCACGCAGACGCTCTGCCTCATTTGCATCCTCGGGCGAGACACCGCCGTCAGCGGTCGCGCCGTCACGCATCAGCGCTGCGATACGCGCGACGAGCTTATCATAGCTTACCTTAGCGTTATCAAGGCCCTCCCACGAGAAAACAAGCGCCTTGCGGTAGTGTGAGCCGAGGCAGAACAGACGGTAGACCATCGGATCGTAGCCGCGCTCGCGCAGCAGAGAAACGGTGAGAAACTCGCCTTTGGACTTACTCATCTTGCCGCCCTCGGTATTGAGGTGCAGCACGTGGAACCACAGCGAGCACCACTTGTGTCCGAGATATGCCTCGCTCTGCGCTATCTCGTTTGTATGATGCGGGAATGCATTGTCTATTCCGCCGCAGTGAATATCGAGATATTCGCCGAGGGTATGAATGCAGATAGCCGAACACTCGATGTGCCAGCCGGGGTACCCTACGCCCCACGGGCTGTCCCACTTCAGCTCCTGATCGTCGAACTTCGACTTTGTAAACCAGAGCACAAAGTCGCTCTTATTGCGCTTATTCGTATCCTTTTCAACACCCTCGCGGACGCCCTCCTCGAGATCCTCGCTGTCGTGCTTGTTAAACACGTAGTACTGCTCGAGCTTTGAGGTATCGAAATAGACGTTTCCGCCCGCAATATATGCATAGCCCTTCTCGACCAGGCGCTCTATCATTTCGATATAGTCGGGTATGCGCGTGGTCGCGGGAACAACGAACTCGGGGCGCTTGATGTTCAGTGCCTCGCAGTCGGCAAAGAACGCGTCGGTATAGTAGCGCGCTATCTCCATGACAGTCTTGTGCTCGCGGCGCGCGCCCTTGAGCATCTTATCCTCGCCCTCGTCGGCATCGCTCGACAGGTGTCCGACGTCGGTGATATTCATCGTTCTGTGCACCTTATATCCGATATATGTAAGGTACTTTTCGAGAACGTCCTCCATTATATAGGAGCGCAGATTTCCTATATGCGCAAAATGATACACGGTAGGACCGCAGGTGTACATGCGGAGCACGCCGGGCTCCTTCGTCACAAGCTCCTCTTTCGTTCTCGTTGCGGAATTATACAGCTTCATTTATCTTATAAGTCCTTTCAGGGTGTTAGAAAATGCGTCTCACTCGAGGTCGGAATCGCCGCCGTCAACTTCATTGCTATCGACTTCATTGCTATCGACGTCATTGCGATCGGGAGCAATGACGTCAGCCTCATCGCCGTCAAGATCTTCATAGCCGTCCTCAGCATCATCCGGATACGCCTTGTCCGGATCGGCTTCGTCCGTCTCAGCCTTGTTGTCACGGTGCTCGGCATCATCCCAGAGCGCCTCATCGGGGGTGCGGACATAGTGCAGCTCGGTAGAAAAGCCTCGTACACCGTCATTCTCACCGATCTCATCAATCTCATCAATCTCAGTATGCTCATCGGCATCGTCGATCTCGTCACTCTCACCAAGCTCATCCAAAGAATCAAGCTCCGAGAGAGCCTCGCCGGTTATCTCCTCGAGCACCGAGATGCGGTCGCGCAGTCTGCGCAGCTCCTGATCAATCGGGTCGGGGATATTTATCTGATCGAGATCCGAGCCGGTCTCCTCAACGCGCACGCCCTCTCTGCGGACGACCCGCGCGGGAATACCGACTGCGGTAGAATCGGACGGCACCTCGTCGAGCACCACCGCGCCTGCGGCTATCTTGGAATTGTCGCCTATGGAGAACGGTCCGAGCACCTTAGCGCCCGCGCCGACCATTACGTTGTTGCCGAGGGTTGGATGGCGCTTTCCGGTATGTTTACCGGTTCCGCCGAGCGTAACGCCCTGATACAGCGTGCAGTTATCGCCGATCTCCGCCGTCTCTCCGATAACGACCCCCGAGCCGTGGTCGATAAACAATCCCTTACCTATCGTAGCACCCGGATGGATCTCTATTCCGGTAAGAAAACGCGCGGTCTGGCTGATAAGACGTGCGGAGAACTGATGTCCGCCCTCATTCAGCTTGTGTGCGACACGGTACGCCGCGACTGCATGCAGACCCGAATATAACAGCAGTACCTCTGCCCTGCTGCGTGCCGCCGGATCACGCTCCATTACAGAGTCAACATCAGAGCTCAGCTCCTCAACCATCTCACGTGTGCCTGCCGCCACGGCGGCAGTACCCTTGCAGATTTTTTTCGCGCCCTTGCATGCGAGCTTTACGCCGTCTGCGGCTAGCCGTGCCGCCTTCTTCGGCACATCGCCGCATTGTTTATTTTCGTTCTCGGAAAGCAGGCGCTCGACAGAGCTGCATACCGTCCCCATATATTTGCGCGCGCAGCTTCTTGCTGCCGTGCCGAGCTCACTGTTCTTTATGGCATCGAGCTGTTTTCCTATTTTATTTATATAACCCATATTCTCTGCTCCTTTTCTCCGGCATCGCCGGAATGATTGGGATGCTCAGACGGATATATAGATACCCGTATATCATATTATATCCGTTTTGAAATCGCTTGTAAATAGTTTTTAGTGATTATTTATTGACTTTTTTGTGCAGTTATATTATAATGAGTACGATAAACGCGAGCAGTATCACCATGTCGGCGTCCGTCGGCGAGAGAAAGGAATCGTAAATGCTTAAAAATTTATGCGGTCGTCCCGCAAGAATGCTCCTTGTCTACCCGGACTATACCGACCGCGACAGCACAAAAAGGGTCAGCGGAGGAAATTACAGCGAGGGACTCGCCTCGATCTCTGCCGTACTAAAGCAGGGCGGACACGATGTCAGGCTGCTGCATCTGTTGAATCTTCATACAGAGGAGGATTTCAAGAGACGGCTGCGCGAGGCAGGTGAATTCGATATCATCGGTTTCTCCATACGAACGACCGCATTTCCCGACTGCATAGAATATATCAAGTGGACAAAGGAGGTCTGCCCGGAAGCCTTCATCATCTGCGGCAGCTACCATCCGACGCTCGTACCGGATGAGGTTCTGGCAGTAGACGGAGTCGACTGTGTATGCGTCGGTGACGGCGAGTATGCAGAGCTCGAGCTCTGCGACAAGATGCGCGACGGTGAAGATTATACAAGCATCGAGAGTCTTTATTTCAAGCTCGATGACGGCAGCTTTAAGCACAATCCCATCCGACCGCTCTTTGCAGACCTTGATCGGCTTCCGATTCCGGACTTCGAGTTATTCGACTATGACAACCTCGAATCCTCAAAGGTCGGCACCGCGATAGTCATCGACAGCCGCGGCTGTTTTTATAACTGCACCTACTGCGGAAACGGAAACTTCCGTAAGGTCTATCCGAACAAGAAGATCTACGCACGCTTCCGTTCGCCCGAGAACGCGATACTGTATCTGAAAACGCTGCTCTCGCGCCATCCGCAGATAAAGTTCATCAACTTTCGCGACGCGATATTCAACATGTTTCCCGACTGGTTCGACCGCTTTATCGACATGTATAAAGAGGAGATCGGACTGCCCTGCACCGGCAATATCCGCTTTGACATTCTCACAGAGGAGACGGTCAAGAGAATGAAGGACGCAGGCTTCTACACCATCGACATGGGTCTCGAGAGCGGAGATCAGGAGATGCGCTTCAAGTATCTGCGGCGCTATCAGACCGATGAGATGATAATCAACTGCTCCAACTGGTTTCACAAGTACGGCATAGCGCAGCTGACCTACAACATCATAGGGCTGCCGTACGAGGATATACATCGCGCGCTGAAGACCATCAAGCTCAATGCGAAAATAAAGAGCGACCGCACTATACCGAATATCTTTTATCCTTATGAGGGAACACCGCTTTACGAGATATCGAAGCAGGCGGGATTTATCCCGGAGGGCGACTTTACCAAGCGGAGAGTTCCGCTGATACAGCCGCAGTTTCCCGAGGAGCAGGTACTGTTTATCGAGGCGTACTTCATGCATTTTGTGCGCCGCTATAAGCTCGCATATCGGCTTCCGAGCGGCATAGGGCGCGTTTATGAGCGTTGGCTCGACCATCGCGTAACCGGAAGGCAGGTGCCGTATAAGGCGCTTGTCGCGATACACGATGTATACGCAGCTGCGCGAAACTCACTAAAGGACTTTCTTGTCAACCATCTGCCTAAGCTCTATATGAAGCTGCGCATGCTCAAGCATCGCAAAAAGGCAGAAAAGGCAGACTGAACGTAATTATTCATCACCTTCTTATGAGATACAGCCGACAGCAAGGATGTATCAAAACGAGTGCGCGGAATGAAAATTTCGGGGAATAGAATTTTCCGCTGCGGTGAAGAATAGATATGATAAAGGAGACCGCTGTGTGCGGGAATGTTGTCATGACATATAAGATCGATCAGAACAAATGTATCGCCTGCGGCACGTGCGACGTTGAATGTCCGCGCGGCGCGGTGATAATAAGCGAAATGGGCAAATTCAGCATCGACGAAGAGAAGTGCGTCGGCTGCGGAATATGCGCATCCGTCTGCCCCGTAGATGCGGCAGGAAAGTAACCCATCCGGCGAAAGGAGACTAACTATGGAAGAGAACAATATTAAGGACGAGGAGCTCGACGCTGTCGAGACCGAGGAGGTCGAGGTATATACCCTGACCGACGAGGACGGCAACGAGGGGCAGTTTGAGCTTGCGGCTGTCAAAGAACTCGACGGAAACAGATACTATGCTCTTATTCCTATGGACGGCGAGGACGGAGATTACTATGTCGTTCTTAAGGAGGAGCAGGAGAACGGAGATACTATTCTCGCGACCATCGACGATGATGCGGAATTTGACCGCATAGCAGCCGTATTTGATAACGAGCTGTTCGGCGAGATAGATTACGATGCCGAGGGCTGATGCCCGCGCTTGAGTACAACTGAATAACACAGCACATGTACGAGCAAAAAAAGCTTTTCCTGCCTCGTGCGTGATGCGTCGGTTAATTAAACCCACAACTATTAAAAGGAGTCCGAGTCGGACGGGGGGAATGCAGACCTCCCTCTCCGCCCTGCGTTTGACGAACTATATGTCCGTCACCACGGCGGAAAAGGATGCTGGGAGCACAAAGCCGTTCGGGAGGACACCTACCTTGCTGCGGCAGGGTTTATAATTGCCGACGCACACGGCGAAGCGGGACTTTTTTATGTCATTTTTATATCATAATACACGTGCATTACGCAGCACACACCATAAGGAATATTGCCTCAAGGCGCACTGCCTGCCTATTTAGTTTATCCGATGGGCGGCGAGGCGCTTTTTTCTCTCGGTTCCATATATGTTTGTTATGCTGCGGCAATGTAATATCCCGCTTCTTTTCACACGGCAAACTTCTCCTCCGCTCTTTTTCCTTATTCCGCATCGCGTACACGAATATTCGGCTCCCGCGCCGCATACCATTGCCGTGAGCAGTAAAGACGGCGGCATTGCCGCGCATAACGGAGGTATATCATGGACAACAATACGGAAGAAATCCGACGCGAAGCAGAGTCCGAGCGAGGCACAAAGCCGCGCGATACGGTCAAAACGGCTGAGAGGGTCAGCGTTCCGCTCGGCGCGGAGAACGAGAGCCATACCGTCACCGGACGGCATTTTCGCGACAGCACCGACCACAGCGCCGAAATAACCCTGCCCGACTATTACGGTAATGCGGAAAAGCTGATGTTCGTCCGCGCGGTGCCGCGCATAGAGGAGGTCTACACCGACGGCGACGAGATAAAATATACCGGCTCGGTCAAATATACGGAGGTATTCCTTACAGACGAAGGCATGCTGCGAAGCATAACGACCGATTCGCCGCTCAGCGGAAGCGCCGTATGCCCGCGAGACGGAGACGGAGATGTATGTATAAGCGCAATACCGCTATGTTCCGCAGCCTCGGGCAGACTGACAAGCCCGAAATCGCTCAGCGTCAAGTGCACGGTAGTCACCGACCTGATGCTCACCGAGCAGGATCCGGTCGAGCCGACCGTGCGCAGCAGCACCGAGGCACTGACCGACGGTCTGACGCTTCAAAAGCGAACCGACAGCATCGAGTCGCTCTGCATACAGTCGTTTACCGAGAGCGGGATCCGAGGCAGCGAGGATATCGAGCTTGAGAGCGGGATGCCGCCGATAGAGGAGCTTATCTGCTGCTCCGTGCGCATATATCCCGACGAGTGCAAGCTCAGCGGAAACGAGATAACCCTGCGCAGCAACGCGCAGATAAACATTCTATGCCGCGGCGAGGGCGGAGCTATAATGTCGATGCAGAAGCGCATTCCGATCACAGAGACCTTTGATTCACCCGAGTGCATTGAGGGACGAACGGATGTGAGCTGCTTCCCGATTCTGTCACTCGACACAGTAAGCGCAGAGCCTGCGGACAACAGCTTCGGCGAGCGCAGGATAATCGAGCTCGACTATACATACTCCGCAACGGTATTCTGCTTCTACTCCTGCACCGTTCCGGTCGCTCGCGACGCATATTCCACCGAATATATGACGACGCCCGAATTCATAATCCGTGACACGGTACGCTTTTCGGAGCTGAAATGCGGCAGCGTCTCGATCGGCGATTCCGCACCAATTCCGAACTATACCGAAGGCTCGCATTCTGAGATACTGTACTCCGATGCCGCCGTGTGCGAGCTGTCGGCTCGACTCGATCCCGAGCGCGGGAAGCTCGAGCTGAGCGGCAGAGCATGCGTATATCTGCTTCTCAGCGGAGAAAAGCACCCGGTGCCTATGACCTTTGACACACCGATAAAGGTCGAGCTCGACGGCTACGGTCTTGAGGGGCGCACCGAGATACTTGCAACGGCAGCGCCGCGAGGTGTACGTGCACGGGTGGACGGAAGCTCTGTTCATGTCGACTTCGAGCTTGATTATCTGCTCGCCGTTTTCTCGCGTCGCGATGAGGAAATGATAGCCTCGCTAACCGTCGACGAGACAAAGCCCTGCATTCCCGCCGACCGCCCCGCTATGGTGCTGTACTATCCGAAAAAGGGCGAAATGCTGTGGGATATCGCAAAGCGCTACGGAACGACCGTTGCAGATATTCGCTCAGCCTGCGGAGTTCAGGGAGACGCTGTGGACGGTCAGCACGTGATAATGCTGCCGAGAAAGAAAAAATGCCCGGTGAAAGCATAAAGGCGGCATAAAACAATGTCATAAGGCAGAGAAAACAGCCGGATCGAGCAGTAATATCCGATTCGCACAAAAAGGGATGCGGTGGCTATGCCCGCCGCATCCCTTTTAATATTGTCCCGTCCGATAACATCCGAATTCGAGAATTTAACCCTCCTCATTGCACCGCGAAAGCGCTCGACACACAGCCGCATCACATGAGTAACATGCTCGATAGAGTCAATACATCAGCCTCTTTTCGCTCGGTAATTAGAGCAAGCAGCCCGAGGTTAGATCTTGTCTGTATTCATAATTTCAGTCTCCTTTCGTTTACGGCTTAATTATACCGCGAAAAGAGCTGTGACCGAACAATACAAATCGCCCCGAATGTCGAATTCGGGGCAAAAAGTGAATTTGTTATGCAAATAATAGCTCTTCAAAAGCCGATCAATGCTCTATCTGAAAGCTCGGATCATCCATCAAATACTGCAGGATAACATTTACATCCTCCTGCATATTTGCCTGCTCAGCATCATCTACCGGATAATCAATAATATATATCGGTGTACCGTTATAGCTGCCGAGAAGATAGCCGTCACATTCATGAAACAGCAGATCAAACAACGCCGTCCCGTTATTGGAGAACCTCACGCCGTCGTCGGACACATCTATCTGTACATCTTCACGCCACTTTGCCGGATACTTCATTGTAACGATCCGAGTATCAATATCAAAGACAGCCTCGGTCTCTTGCGCGGCATTCTGACTTTCGGATGTACGGTTATCCGTACCGACGGTACTGCCTGTTGTCTCATCGACAGTATTATTATCACCGCACGAAAACATCATAAAAACACAGAAAGCAAGCACTAAAAGTACAGATATATACCTCATTTTAATATCTCCCAAATTAAATCAACAGCTTTTTTAAGAGCAAATACTCGGCACGGGCTCAAAGAGCCGTTCGAGCCATAAAAATTACTCAGACTTACGGTGTGAAAAAACACCCCTCAGCACTAAGGAATCAAGCATCATTTTTGTATTAGGTCTCAGCGGTCCGATAAAAGCCGGTGCTATCATTGTTGTAATGATCTGCGCGATCAAGGATGCAGCTGCTGCTCCGGAAGCGCCGAATCGCGGGATAAAAATAAAATTCAAAATAACATTTGATACCGCAGCAGCACCGTATACCCATTTGAGATACTTTTGCTTATTTTCACACACGATCCATGCATTTCTTGCGACCCCGAGATAAGAAAATGCGGTGTACCAAGTTATGATCCGAAGCGGCATAACCGATAGCATATATGAATCGCCGTACAAGAAGTGTATGATCTGCGCGGAAAAAATGCAAATAATCAGTGACACCGCAACAGAGATATAAAAAACTACAGAGTAGAGTAATTTGTTCTTCTTCTCATATGATGCAATATATCCTCTTTTATAATCCTCCATGATAGCGGGATAAAAGGAATCGATAACCGCCTGCAAAACAAAGCACCATGATGTGCACAGAGCAGTCGCGGTCGAATAGTAACCTATCTCCGCATCGCTTATCATCTGCTTGAGCATAAACTTGTCGGTCTGAGCATAGATAGACACCATAAGCGACGGTAATATAAAGTGCCAGCTGGATCTGAGCAGCGACCTGCCGTATTCCTTAGAAAAGCTGAGCCGCTGTCCTCCCTCAGTCTTATAAACGGCAATCAAGACAATTCCGACAGCTATGTAATCAAGCGATGTTGCAAATGCAAAAAAAACAACGCTTTTCCCCGTCACGATCAAAAAGACGCGGTATATCGCAGCAATCAGATATCCTACCAATGTCGCGATCGCCGTCACCTTTGATTTCAGTTTTGATTGAAACCAATAATTGAAGGTCTCGAACACATTAAATATCATACCGAGGGTGCACAACGCAACGACCGCCAATGTCATCGGTTCGCCGTCATCGACAACAGAAACGATACATACAATACTTATTGCGGAAAGGAAGCTCGATATTATCTTTAAAACAATAGATGTTCCGAGAACGGTTCCTTCCTTTTCTCTGTTATTCACCAGTTCTTTTACAATTACGGAATTTATTCCGAGTGTGCATACCGAAGCAAAAAAACCGGTATATGCGCTTGCATAGTTTATTAAACCAAAATTTGAAGGTCCGAGAAAGCGAGTCGTATATATTCCGACAAAGAAGTTAATTGCCATCTGAATAATACGACCGCATATCAGCCACCCGGCGTTTTTGACCGTTTTACTTTTTATCAGTTGCTTCAGAAAGTTCAAGTTCTCTTATACTCCTTGCAGGCACACCGCCAACCAACATATTATCCGGCACATTTTTGACCACGCACGCGCACCCCGCCACAACGCACGATCTGCCTATCGAGGTATCCCCGATTATTGTAGCGCGACCGCCTATCCATGTGCCCGAACCGACGCTCTGGCAAAATTTTTTCCCGACACCGGCTCTGCGTTTTGCATCGCCGATCTCGTGACCGCCGGTTTGAAAAATCACTTCCGGACCGATATCGCAATTATCACCGATAGCGACAATGCCGTTACCGTTGCAGCAAAAATTTTTCCCTATCCAGCAGTTATTTCCGATATGAACTTCGGCACTGCAAAAGAAAGGTCCGACAACTTTTGTTCCTTCTCCGATATCAAAGCCCGCAAATCTAAGCAGTGATCTCTTCGCACCGAATGCACCGGTTGAAGCAAAAAAATGATTAACGAGAAAAAGCCCCAGTTGCCTTTTGACAGTTTTAATTTTCATATGCAAACCAATCGTCCTTCAATATATCCGCTTTACTGCACGGACCGCTCTCATACAGATCAGGTGCATTATCGCCCGCAATGAGTCTACCCGACACCTCAATCAGCCTTTCGGCAGCGATCTCGGGAGACCATTCGTCCACCATTGCTTCATAAGCGGCTTTTCCCATGCTATAGCAAAGATCATTATTGTCAAGCAATAATTTCACCTTTAGATAAAGATCTTCGGCATCCCCGTCTTTGTATATCAGTCCGTTTTCTCCGTTTCTTATCAGAAACGGAACCGAGCCTATCTCATGGCTAGCTACAACAGCACAGCCGGAATTCATCGCCTCATTCAATACAGCGCCCCATCCCTCGTTCTTATCGGATGTAAAGAGAAAAATCTCGCTTTGCTCCATCATATTCCGGACTTCTTCGGGAGACATTGCGCCGCGCAAAAAGACGGTATCCTCCAAGCCTTTTTCATGAATAAGGGTCTTTATATATGAGCTTAGAGCTCCGCCGCCTACCATATCAAGGGTAAATAAATATCCCTCATTTTTTAACCTCTCAGCAATATAAACGGCATATTCCGGATGCTTTAAGTCTATCATACGTGCAACCCAAAGGAGCGAATCGCCTCTTTTGAGTTTTCTTAAATCCTCATACCCGCCCGGATATTTAATAACCTCTGTAAAATACCCCCATTCCAGCGACTTGTTCTTAAACAAGAAAAAACGGCTGTACTCGTAGGGGGCATATGCGCTTGCGCTCAATAAATATATAGGCAGCCTACGCGGATTTCTTGAGCTCCACTTGAGAAATCTCGGAAGGAATTTTATCGGCTCTCTTCTTCCTTTGATCGGTCTCTCGGAATATCTGTAAATCAACTTTTTATTCTTTTTCCGCTCTTTGATCAGGTATTCCGGAGCAGACCCTACTATAACTACATCCGCATCGTTGACAAGCCGGAGAATTTCCGATTCGGTTTTGCTGCTCAAGCTCAGCACATACGGCGCGGTGATCTTTTTATATCCAAGGGCTTCTCGCTCGGCGCTCATTTCCTTCGTTGATATAAAACGGTAATCCTCGCACCTGCAAAACAACGCATCCGAAAGCGGTTTTTGATGGTGATTAAAGTAATTAGACAGAAATACTATTCTCATCTTCTTGCCTCATTCTGTTCATGTTGGTCACAACACCGTCCAGCAAAACAACACTGAGCATAAATATAGGTGCGCCTTCAAGAATCGGCTCAAGAAACATCTGAATAACAGCAACGACCGTATACGGTATCAGCAGCACCCTACAAGCCAAGGAATTGCTCCCTCGAACAAATTTGATTGTACTTTTTACCCACAAGACCAAATATGCCATAAGCATAGCAAAAGCAAAAACTCCACCCTCGCTCAGCGTATCAAGCAACAGATCATGTGCATAGATCCCTCCTACGGCTTGACGTATATTCCCGCCGCCCCAAGGATATTTAATTATATTTTTGAGATATTCAATTTTGATCTGCCATCTTTCGGTTGCAAAAAAGCCCTCTGAGTTCGGAGAAGAAGAGTCTATTCTTCTGAACAAATAGCTGTTGCTTATTATTTCGGATAGACCGAACACATTATATTGGATCGCTAAAAGAATGATCGTCAGCAAGATTATCACCAGAGTCAATGATATCCTCGCTTTCTTTGTTTTTGCATTGAGAGCGAGAATAAGTATGCCGACAATAACGGAAACAACAGATATAATTATCGTTGCTCTGCTTCCTACAATAGCGCCGTAAACAAGGCACGGAATTATCAGAAGTAATATACTCAGATATTTCCCGCGCTTCATTACAATAAAGGTCAAAAGCGCAGCAGCAAAAGAGTAATTTATCATCTGTCCGGTAGAGGATGAAACAGATCCGGACCAAAAATCATAATGTACTGCACCGTAATCGAATCCGCCGTTCTGAACAATCTCGGAAGCACAGTTCAAAAACACATGGAAGCACATTCCGATAGCTAAACAAACAAAAATATTCGAGACAAATTTATTTTTATCCTCGCAACCCATAGACAAATTCATTCCGAACAGATACGCAAACGGCAGTATCATTACATCTATATGGGCATCTCCGGACGTAACAAAAACAACTATTGAATATATTAATGAAAACGCAGCCAAAACACAGCATTTAGCATCAATGCGTATTTTACCTTTATGTATGCACTGACCGGCAAAGGCTACGAGGAGAATATATCTTCCGCATAGCATAAAATTCATTGAAAAAAGTAATAATGCCAAATATGTTATAAACATATTCTTCTCCTCTCGGTACAAATCAGAGATCGGTTTTGCCGGAAACATTCCGTTGTCCGCCATGCGCCGCGCGGAGGCACCGATCAGCATGGCTCCCCCTCCGATTAATACGGAGGGGGGAGAACCAAATCAGTTCTGAATCAATTTACCGTTGCTGTCAAAAGTATAATAACCCTCTTCAAGGATTCCGTTTCCTTTGTTTGCGGGTACAAAATACTTACCGGTTACCGGTCTGCAGCCGCTGTTGACATAATATATGGAGCCGTCAAGCTCAATCACACCGGCAGCGGTTCTCTGACCGTTTCTGAAATAATAGGTCACACCGTCAGTCCACTTTGCAAAGCCGGAAGCCAGCAGCTCACCGCTCTCTGTAAAGTAGTAGTAGCCCTCACTGAGAATTCCGTTTCCTGCGGCATCGGTAACATAGCAGACACCGGTATTCAGCTTGCAATCGCTGCCTACATATATTGTCTTGCCGTTATACTCAATAACACCCGCAAAGTACGGACGACCCATTACGATATAACAGTTTTCGCCCTTCCAGTCAGCAAATTCTCCGTCAATAAGAGTACCGTCGTTATGGAACAGGTAGAAACCTTCCTCAAGTATGCCGTTAGTCTTATTAGCGGCCGCCCAGTACATACCGGTTGCTGCCTGACAATTGCTGCGGATATAGTATATATCCTCACCGATCCTCACGAGACCGGCAGCATAAGGCTGACCGTTTCTCATATAGCACATATTGCCCTGCCACATTGCAAATGCGTTGTCAACAAGGACACCGTCCTCGCCGAAAGCATAAGTACCTTCGGGAAGCAGGCCGTTAGTCTTACCTGCGGAAACGGTACAAGTGCCCTTGCCGAGCATGCAGTCAGAACCGATATAGATAATTTTCCCATCTTCGTTGAGAATAAGTCCTGCAAAGCACGGCTGTCCGTTTCTTATATAGCGCAGCGAATTCTGCCAGAGACCGAATTCGTTATTAGCCATTGCATGATTATCCTTAAAGAGATAATAGCCCTCGGGAAGCAGTGAGTTGTTCTTTGCATTGGAAACATATACTATACCGCTCTTTGCCTCATAGGTACCGGAGAAGTAGTAATACTCTCCGTCAACCAGCTGAAGACCGGTCTGAGAAATTCCGTCAACAAGATAGTAGAGCTTGCCGGATACGGTCAGCAATCCGGTCGTATCGAGCTTAACAGCCTTACCGTCGGTTCCGAAATCGTACCACTGAGGAGTATGGCTGTTAGAGTTGATTACGTACCTGAGTCCTTCATATCTGTAACCGGGCTCGACATTCGCATCTCCGAAGTAATAATCATATCCGTCGATCGTATGCCAGCCGTGACCGTAGTAATTAGGACCGTAATAGTATCTTGCACCGGCAGCGGTTATATACCACTGACCGGATACCAGCTTACCGTTTTCTTTAAATTCGAATGTAACCTTGCCGTTATTATACGTGCTTACAGCGGTAAGGGTCTCGGTATCAAAGTAGTACCACTCATCATCGATCATTACCCAGCCGCCGGAAAGAGCTCCGAGCTTCGAGTAACCCCACTTACCGTCGTTCTCAACAAGTCCGGTATAAACGCCGCCTTTTTCGCCGTTTTCAACGGTATAATATACACTGTCAATAAGCACATAACCGTTGAGCAGCACACCGTCAACATAATACTTACCGTCAACAATACCGTTTGCAAGTATTCCGTCAACATAGAGCTTGCCGTCAACAAGGCCGTTTGCCTTAGCATGGCAGTTTACGCACTTGCCGTCAACATAATTATGACCCGTTGCGGGGACAGTCGTGCCCCAATCAACGACCGAATTACAAACCTCGCAGAAGGTTCTTCCGGTATAGCCGGACTCGGTGCAGGTCGCAGCCTTATCGGCAATAGCCTCGGCAGTATGGATATGTCCGCCGTTCCAAGCATCGTAGTATGCTTTTCCCTCGGTCGTAGAGATCATATCCTTTGCCATCTTATACATCTCGGTGTCAACCTGAGGTCCTACGCCGGAGAAGGTGGCGGTCTCGCCGTCAACAAAGGAAACTACGCCGCGATCGATATCCATGCTGATATCAACCGGCCAGAATTCCTTCATGCTCTTAAACTGAGCATAGGTATAAGCGGGTTTTCCGTTCTTTGTTCCGCTGGTATAGTTGTAGCCCATCTTAAGCTCCCATGTACGTATGGGCATCGAGACAAGCACACCCTCGCCGGTGGAATCATTGCTTCCGACACGGGTAACGGTAACGGTTGCAATATTCTCATCATCCTGAATAGAATACTCTGCACTGAAGCCGGGAGCAACATTCATATGGTCAAGCTCCCATCGGCTCATATTGTTCAGATCAATATCGACGGTTACAGACTGAACCTTTTCAATATCGGTTGCAACAATATCCGCATACCATACGGAGCCGAGCAGTATCTTATCAAGAGATGCATCATGAGCAACGACCTTTACGGTAGAAATGCCTGCATTCGCCTGAACATTTACAGCACGAATGATCGAAGCATAGTTGCCCATATTATCGCAAACAGAGAACTTGACGTGATGAACGCCGTCTGCAAGCACTGCATCGGAAACGGACATAACACCGTCCTTGAGTGTGCATGCGGTTTCAACTCCGTCGATATAAGCCTTTGCCGTAGATGCATCAAGACCGGTAAAGTTGGCCTTTTTGGTGTTATCTGCCACTTTAACGGCAAAGCTCAGCGTATTGTCATTGACCGTAGGTACTGCATCCTTGGCGATTGCAACAGCGTCGGACATGTTAGTCGTAGCATATGTTACATCACCGAATACGGGTGCCTCGCGATCGTCAACGGCATCGGAATAATCGACGGTGATATCATCGACATACATTACATATCTGCCGTTGTAGGACTTATGCTGATTGTAGTAATAGTTATAGGAGGCTCCGTCACGGTCGGAAATATAGAACTGTACGATATAAGAGTTGAGCAGATCAAGGCCCTTGTACTTGCTCAGATCTATCGACAGATAGTGCCAACCGGGCTCCTCAAATGTGTTGACAAATCCGGTAGTAGAGTTGATATCATCGGCAAGCGTATTCTTAATGGAATCGCTTCCTCTGACATACTCGCCGTCATCATTCAGCACCAACGGATATACGGTATAACGGATCCATGTAGAAACATCCTCATCGGATATATAGATCCACATTCCGAGCTTTGTTGCATTCTCGAACTTCTGCTCGCCGCCCTTATACTCGAGCGCCGTCATCATATAACCGGACTCAAGCGAGTTTCCGTAGTTGATATCCAGTGCCATTGCGCCGTTGCCGCTGTGGACCTTACCGGTCTCGGCGGTTACGGGATACACCTTACCCTCGGGCAGAGTATAGTTATACTCAATGTTTCCGAGGTCAAACATGCTCGTATCGCCGTCTTCAAAGTCGAAAATGGTCTCAGAGCCCTTACCGAGCTTTATAAGCGTCGAGGCAGTGACCTCTATTCCGACAAAGGTTGCGGTAATGCCGCTTTCGGGGGCTTCACCGTTCCCTGCGGTGAATTCAAAGCCGCTTATAGCACCGATTTTATCGTTTTCAAGTGCAAAGGATATATCATCCGCCTTGAACTTTACTTCGTTCAGTCCGTATGTAGCGGTCAGCGCAAGCGTTACGCTCTTTCCGAACGGAACTACGATCTCGGAGGTAGCAAACGCCAGCTTTTCCGGAATTACCGAATGAATAGTGAGCGATCCGACCTCCCTGCCGCCGTGAACTGCGGTAAGAACAACGTCGCCCGCCTCACCTGCGGTAAGAACACCGTTTGCATATGTGCCGTTGGTCACGGTATAGGTAAGATCACCCGGAATATCGGCAGCGCTGCCGGAGGAGGAAACACCTGCAACGGTGACCTCGGTGGAGGTGCCGGGGGTAACATACTCATCCGACGCATTCATTGTAACATGATCGAACGCATTGGAGGGAACGGCAGTCGATGCGATAATAAGTCCGGACGAAATGGAACGCTCCGAACCGTCGGAAGGTCTGTTGATTACCTCTATCGCGTCAGAGCCCTCGGGACGGGATGCATATGTGGTCGATCCGCCGCCGTCGAGGTTTACTGCCGCAACGCAGCCTGCCTCCAGCATGATCTGTGCAAGCTCGTGCATAGAGCCACCGCAGGAGAACGGCTCCTGACGTCCGTCAAGAACCATCATAACGACCTTACCCTCTGCCGTTACGCCGACGCAGGTACGGGAATGACGCTGAGTATTATAGCTACCGGTTGCGCCGGCAGTTACATCCTTACCGTCTCTGACCAGCCACTGAGATCCGGCAGCCGCCTGCCAAATAGTACTGTTTCCGTTCTCATCGACATAGTTTCCTATATTCTTGGCATAGTCTATAACAGCAGTCTTGCCATCCTTTAGAATTGCAAAAAAGTTATCATAGCTTACTGTACCGAAGGATACACCGTCAATATAGGTTATACCGATAGGCTGACCCGTGGTCATGTTGTAGAAGGAGGCATTGACACCTGCTACTACATTATAGTATTCGCTGATAAACTGAGAATCCTCGGGATTGCTGTACTTCTGATTAGCATAGGCAATCTGATTTGTCAGCTTGTCCATACCCATAATGCCGTTCTCATGCTGCTTCAGATACGAAGTCTGAATGACAACGTCATCGCGGGTAATATCCGCAGTGGCTACATAGTAGACCATCTGCTTTCCGTCCTTGGCATAGGCATAATTTATATACTGGTCTATGCCGGGCGCAAGAGTTGACGACGTGCTCTTAAACACATCGTGCGTTTCTGACACAAAGTCCTTGTTGTACGCTGCAAACGAGGCTACGGGAATAACGCTCGTAAGCATCAGCACACAAAGAATTCCTGCCAGTGCTTTGGTAAGAAATTTGCGCTGTTTCATACGTTCTCTCCTTATTTTTATTTTTTATATAATCGCCCATCGGCGTTATATACAGTTACTTCGGCTTCAATTCGGAGCATACCGAGCCTTACTGTGATTTAATATGGATACCGCCGCCCGGAAGCTCTTCCAAATAATCAGTATACGGTCTGCAGAGATCTATAATCTCGGCATAATGATGTCCCACCTGCTCTTCCGGAGGAAGATCGGCACGCCAGTCGCCGTATTTTTGAGTAAGGTAATCATCATATTTTTCCGGGACACGAACTCTGAGGCCTTCAAAATCCGCCCATGCTCCGTCACCATACTGTTCGCGCGGAGCATATTCAAGACTTCCCTGCCAATTGCCGTGGTTGCAAAGAATGTCGGAGCGCTGTCCATTACTGCAAGTCAGCACCCTCTCGAGCCTCTCGACATTTTCATGCACATGTCTGTCATAGTGAAATAATCTGTTCATGTGCTGATACAGCGCTGCGCGCCCGGTCTTTTTCGAGCAATATACCACACTGAGCTTTAAGAACAAGCGCTGCTTTTCAAATTCCAGCCGGCGCTGCGCACCCCTGTCTGCCGGATATTCATCCAGAGGGAAAATATCTATGTAGACACCGTGGTTTATCGGAAGAGCGGAGATACTCTTTTCAATATATGTGGTTCTTGAATTTCTCAGCTTACTGAATATCTGCGGAAATGACGCTTCGGTATGATGGTTCTGCAAAAACAGTCCATCCGGCAATCTGCACCCCGCCTCTTTTATGAAAATTTCATAGTCATCCCGAGGCAGTGCGATATCCATATCATCATCCCATGGGATAAATCCGCCGTATTTTATCGCACCGAGCGCGCTGCCGCAGACAAGATAATATGTCAATTTCAAATCAGAAAAGATCTTTACCGCTTCACACAGCAAATCAAATTCGACTTTTTGAAGTTCATTCATCCATTATACTCCGGTACAGTTCAACATACTCTTTAAATCTATCTTTTTTATCAAAATTCAAGGCACGCTGACGGCAGTTATTCTCCGAAAACGGCTTTCGGTCACAAACGTAATTGATCATTTCTTCCATAACATCTATATTGTCTTTGGGAACAGCCTCTCCGCATGTTTTATCAATAATTTCGGATGCTCCGCCGACATCGAATGTTATGACCGGTGTTCCGCAAGCTAAAGACTCAATATTTACCGTCGGAAATGTGTCTTCCCTTGTCGGGTTGATAAATACATCGGCAGCAGAATATATTTCGACAAGCTCATCATTGTTCTGAGTTCTTTCTATCGCAATGATATTTTCGGGAAGCGATGCGATAACCGACTTATCCGCCCCGACAAGAACTATTCTGTATTTATCGGGATCCAAGCGCTCTGATAATTGTTTAAAAACATCGAGCCCCTTTTTATCGTTCCATACAAATGAAACGCCGAGCAGCATTATTTGCTCATCGGTCATGTCATGCTCAACTCTGAAATTTGTCGGCTTAGGCTTGAAAGTATCTAAATCTATGCCGTTATTTATAACCGAAATCCTGCAATGTGAGAGAAAAGATTTTTCAACTTGTTCGGCAAGCCAGCGGGACGGAGTCACAAGAGTCAGGCTGTTAAAATTACCGTACCATTTTTCCTTGAGATGAAACATCCTCTTCGAATTATCAAAAACGCTCTGCGGATATTCACGATAAATGGGGCAGTCATGACATTCTGTCTGCCACTTTTTGCAGCCGATCATATCATAATGCGGGCAGTGCCCGGTAAAAGCCCAACAATCATGAAGCGTCCAAACAACGCGTACATTGTGCTTCTCGGCGAATCTAAACAAAAGCGGAATATTCACATAGCCGCCGTGTATATTATGCAGGTGCATAATATCCGGTGAAAAACGCTTTATCTTTTTTATGAGCTTCAGCGTCACAAAAAGCGAAAAGCATCCGTCCGATCCGGTAATTCGACCGAGCAGCACATTTAATCTGCGCGAGTTGAATGTGCCGATTTTTTCATACCTATGATCCGGTTCTTTATTACGATTTGTCACCGTGACCGGTGAGAAACAGATACATTCACCGCCGCTGCGTTCCAATTGCTCTGCGATCCCGAACATTATCGAGCCGGTGCTCCCGAAAACGCCGCCGTTTATCTGTACTACACGCATATCACAAAGCTATCCTATCTTCTTTTACCTAAAAGAACTAATTTCAATTTATCGTTATGATCAATAATATAAATCACTGCCGCGGAAAGCAGGAGCGTGATTAAAAAATTGAGCAGACTGACTGCAAATGCATCAAATGAATATATTGACAGCCCCTCCGGCAGCCGAATCACATTCAAGAACAGATAGTGGATCAAATACAGCCCGAGCGATTCTTTCCCTGCCGTTACTGTTACGGAATTGAGCTTTTCGGCGAAAGAACACGTTTTGAAATCTTCGTAAAACCTTGATGCAAAATATATAAGCGAAATACATCCTGTAAGAGAGCAGATGATCCGGGTCGCGATCTCAATGACAGTCTCGCCCGATGTCGCGACATTGAAACGCAGCGACAGACAAACGAATATGACAAAAGAGGCAGCGACAACGATGCTCTCAATACTCTTATAATATTTCTTTGCTCGAATATCGGTACTGAATGATGCGAAAATATATCCTAAAAAGAAATACGGAATATAGTACAGAGTTATTTTTATATTTAAAAATGTTATTCCCGCCTTTATTCCGACAAGCAACAACAGCATTGCAAAAAGCATCGAAAACGCAGTGCAGAATACGACTCTTAAAAACTTTTTGGCGGTCAGTTTATTTGCAAAGAACGATGAAATGCCCCAAACAATACATATCGTCCAAAGCGAAAACAAAAACCAGTACCCAGAATCCATATTCCACAAAAGCGAAAGTAATTTCGACTTTATATTGCCTATTGCCCATCCGCCGAACGCAAAGCCTCTGAATATCGTCCAGACCGTCCAAGGAAGAAGATAACCGAGGCTGCGTCTGCCGATAAAGGAGCCGAGCATTCCCGCCGATTCGATCGGCTTTGAATATACGGTAACATATCCGCTGACAAGCATAAACAACGGCATCTGCAATGCAAAGACCACTCTGTACAGCCCACTGCCGGAATAATCGGCAATTCCGTTATTGGAAACGGTGTGACCGATTATCACAAGCAGGATCGCGATGCCACGAATATAATCAACTGTTGCATTCCGCTGCTTCATTTATCATGCCGATATGTTTTTCAAACCGAATCGCTGAAAAACACATACCCTTTCTTTTTGAGTTTGTTTTTTACACAGACAGCAAGCCGCTTAGGAAGGACCTTCTTTCCGGTGCTGAAAATTTTTATACGCAGTTCTTCTTTATATGAGATAATTTCACGTTCCGGCAGAGACCTTCCGTGGCTTTTTAACCAACGATTAGCTTTATGAAGCAGCTTTCCCTTCCTGATAACATCCAGTATCTCAAATTCCTTTCCCTTGCTCAGAACGCATCTCGCCTCTATCTGCCTTGCCGTCGGGGTCAGAGATACCTCATATTTCCATATAGTCTGAGAATCTCCGAGTGTCTTTTCGATAAAATCTCTACGCCAGATGCCTTGATAAAGGTTAACGGCATAATTCACATCGAGCGGTATTTCATACAGGCCCTTATAATCCTTAAATCTTTTATGTGAATTAGGATCGGAAAACAACCTGAGGTAATCAATCCCCTCCGCATCCATAATGCCGATCAGTCTCTCCAGCCTATCGTTGTATATTTTATTTATGGGAAAATAATCGTCAAGCGTAATAAGAACATACTCCGTTCTTATCTCCGGAAGAACGGCAGCCATACGCTGAGGATACTCTTTACCCTCTCCCGCAGAGAATATTCTCACTCGCTCGAGCTTTCTGTCGGTAGGGCGATCGGTAACAAGAAGAGTTTCAACCTCTCTGTCAGACCAATTCTCGTTCAATATCCTGACATGCTCATCCCACAGATCAGAAAACTTATCGCAGGAATTTATCACCAGTGTCATTTTATCCTTTAACATAATTATAAATCCCCGCAAACGCCGTTGACTACCGACTCAAAAATGCCGGTACTGTTTTCAAGCCGATGATTGTTTTCCACAACGGTTATTCCTTTTTCATAATTTCTTCTCTGCAGCTCGGTATCATATATAAGGCTTCGAAGCGACACTTCAAGCATATCTTTGTCAGTACATGTAGTTATGCACCCGGTCGATTCGGCATACTCTATCGCTCCGCATTCCTCCGAGCCGTAGGCAAACACCGCCGCGCCTGAGGAAAGAGAATCCGCCACCTTAGTTGAAAGCGAATATCTTGTAATATCGACATCCTTCTTCTTAAAGCCCTCGACAACAATCAAAATATCGCTCTCGGCGCTTTTTTTCATAACCTCGGAATAAGGGACCGTGCCGCAGAACTTTACATTGCGAGATCCGTCAAATATTCCGATATAGTGCTCGTCCTTTTCATTGGAATAAACATTCAAAATATAGCTGCTGTCAATTCTGCCGAGAGCATCGCCGATCTCTCTGAGTGATTCATTCCTGCCGAGGCGGATATTCCCGAAATATGATATTACCGGAGATCTGACCGGTATTTCTCTGAAAGGATGCCGCTTTATCTCGGAAGTAAGATAAACGGTCTTGCCATCCAAGCCAAAGCTTTCATTATACTTGTCACGTATTTTGTTGCCGATATATATTGCGCTTCCCTTATGCGAAAAAACTTTTCTTATCAATCTCCGATAAGAGAGCTTATATATATGGTAGAGCGGCGATAATGAAAACTTGTAATTAAAATAATAATCGTCTCCGATTGACGAAACTATGGGAATATTATACCGCTCTGCAACAAACAGCGCGATCTGAGGGATAAAGAAATCATCGGAAAAGCTCAAAAAAACACACTCGGGAGAAAACTTATCAAGCCATGAAAGCAGCTCATCGGTACACCAATATTTCTTTTTCCATATAAATTTACGAAGCAGGTAAACAAGAGAATTCTTTTTGCTCCCCCATCCGTACATTTTAGCGGTTACCGAACCTACCTCAAGGCTGCTGTCCTTCCAACCGTCGTTAAGAGCTTCATAATTAAAAATAACACCGGTCTTTGTTTTTTTATCAAAACGTCTCTTCAGCATACGAGCATCGGTAATCTGATAAAGCGTTCCGCAATGTCCTTTAGCCGGAGCCTTGGCATTGGAAAAGATCTGCGCCAGGTTTTCCTTTTCCCAAAAATGAAAATATGAATCAAATGCTCTCGAGGTGGACATTTCATTGTACGGCACTGTTCCAACAATAAGGACCCTGCGATGTCTTTCCACGATTCTACACTCCTATTTTCTGAGAATTCGTCGATATATGAGCTTACGCATCCTCCCACGCAGCAGTACGCATTGTACATATCTGACAATGACATTTCCTAAATACTGCGGCAAGCTGATTACACTCATAATCAGCTTGTCCTTTTCAAGCTTCTTGAGTGATCGAAAATATGCCATCCCTCCCCGCCTTGAATACGTATCCCCGTTTACCCTCATATATACAAGCGTCTCGGGCAAATTTTCAAAACGGCTTCCGTTCTTCAGCATTCTCAGCCACAAATCATAGTCCTCAACGTAATGTCTATCCGAATAATTGCCTGCATTTATCACAGACGATTTTTTAAACATCACGGTTGGGTGATTGAATGCGTTACGTTTTTTCAAAAACAGGGCAATTTCTTCATTGGAGGTAGGAACGGTTCGCTTTCCGGTCGGCATTGAAGTGTCGCCTTCAAATTCAAGCACTTGTCCGCCCATTACATCAACATTCGGTTTAAGATTGAATTCCTCCAACTGCTTTTCAAAACGCTGCGGAACAGAAATATCATCCGTATCCATCCTGGCGATAAGCTCATTTGAGGCAGCTCGTACACCGAGATTCAAGGCTTTTCCCAAGCCACCGTTCTCGGGCAGCGGCAGATATTTGATTCTGATACTGCATTCACTAAGCAATTTGTCTATCTCGGCCTGAAGGGCATCCGGAACTTCACCGTCGCGGACAAGCACTATTTCCTCGGGCAACACGGTCTGATTCAAAACACTGTTCACGGCAGCTCTGAAATACTCCGGCTTCTCGTTTTTATATACGCTCATTAATACCGAAATGTTTTGCTTCATTTACTCCTCCTCGGTTCTCCTTATAGAAGTTTCAATGTCTGTTACACAATAATCACGGGTATCACCACTCAGCGACATATCATATGTTAAACTTCCGAAGGCTTTTTCGATCAAGCATACTCTTTTGCTCATAGCGCTAATAATCGGATTAAATAGTTTTGTTTTGTGCAGCCTACGTCCATGACAATTACAGATTGTATCCGCCAATTGCGTTGTGTTCATATAGTAGTTGTTCTGGGGAAAAAAGAGTCCGCTTCCTTTTTTATCAATAATCCGCCTGACAAACTCACACAGATTGTCGATATATAGCATCGAACGTCTATTAATTATATCAGGAAACAGCGGCACGCTCAATGCAATCTTTTTTAGTGCATTATAATTACCCTTACAGCCTTTCCCGTATATCATAGGCGGACGCAGGATAGCTACGGTAAATGTATTTGGAAATTGATTTGCCAATATATTCAGGTCATTCTCTGCCTCAAGCTTTGATTTGCCGTAATTTGTCGTCGGAGACGGTTCGGTTTCTTTTATAATTCTGCCGGAATTCATGCCGTAAACACTCATAGAGCTCAAAAAAACAAAATGCGGCACCTGCTCCGACAGAGCTTTTTTCGCGCATTCCACAGTCAGATCGCGATTGACCTTGTAATACAGCTCTGCATTTTCGTCTGTTTCCTTGATATGGGCGATTCCCGCGACATGGAAAACAACATCATACCCCCGAAACGCCATATTTTTCCATCCGTCGCTCCGCATATCCACAGTACAAACATCATATATGCCCGGATAATGTTCCGTCAAATAATGTTCAAACGAGGTTCCTATATAGCTACCCGCACCGGTAATCAGCACCTTCTTCATTTCTCGACCGTTTCCTTTTCTTGCTCTTTTCGCTTCAATTCGCCCGTACCGCCTTCTACCACGCTATCGTCATTTAATACAGAGCGAATTGTTCCGAAAAAACATCTGCAGTCAAGCAAAAAGCTGATATTCTTGACATATTCGCCGTCCAATCTTGCCTTTTCGGATATTTCGAGTTCGTCTCTGCCGTTTATCTGCGCCCATCCCGTCAACCCCGGCTTTACATCGTTTGCGCCGTATTTATCGCGTTCTGCAGTAAGCAAATCTTGATTCCACAGCGCGGGACGCGGCCCTATTATTGACATGTTTCCGACAAAAATATCCCATATCTGCGGCAGCTCATCAAGGCTGTGCGAACGAATAAATCCGCCCACCCTCGTAATATACTGTTCGGGATTTTCGAGCATGTGCGTAGGAACATTGTGCGGAGTCGCAATCTTCATAGAACGAAATTTATGCAGCTTAAAATATCGTTTATTCCGTCCGACGCGCTTCTGCGTGAAAAAAGCCGGTCCCGGATCGTCGAGCTTAATTGCCGCAATAATGATAAGAAATACCGGTGACAACAGCACTAAGCCGAAAAACGAAAGCAGTATATCCGCAATTCGCTTGATATATCCGCAATACAAATTATTATGTATCAGTTCCTCGCCGACAACCTCCAGATGACCTCTTACACCGTCGGCGTTTTCCTCATCGGATTCGTCATAAACAAATATTACCCGCATGTTCTCCACCGGGTTTCTTTCATCCTTATTGGAATAAATCGTTCTCGGCTTTACAAAAAAGGCTATAATTCCGAGTACAAGCAATATACAGATAAGGACCAAAGCAACGATCAATATTGCAGGCAAAATCACAGCCTCCTTTTAAAAATGTTACCGAGCACAATTATTATAAGCTGATGTAATATAACAATAGCGCTGTAAAATTCTAATTCAATCAACGCAAAACAGTTATGTATATACGCACAACACATGCAGATTATATGTTACCACAAATCCGCTTTTTTGTCAATATAATCAATTCGTCGTAAACATTTTTTGAAAAGACGGCATCTCTTGAAGAAAGCAAAAAAGCAAGTAATATGGGAGAGTCGGAAAACAAGTATACTCAAAGGGCTCACAACAACTGATATGAGTCGATAGGGTATAATTTTATCAGCTTGCGCAAACCACGCTCCATCCGCGCAGAATACCGTCACATACCGCGTTCATAAGTGAGCTGCGGTTATCCTCGGACAGCAAGAATTCGGCATCGGAAGCGTTGGAGGCAAAGCCGGTCTCGATGAGCACGGCAGGCAGGCGCGTTATCTTTGTCACGATGAACGCCTCATCCCACGAGTCCTCCCAGCTGTCGATACCCATACCGGGCATATTATCGGCTATCGAGGCGATAATTCCGTTGAAATATGCGCGGGAAAGCGCAGCATCCTCGCCCTCGGCGTAATAGTCTATCTCAAAGCCGGACCGCTCCGGCATATTCTCCATCGCGTTTACATGTATAGAAAGAAAGAAATCTATACCCTGCTCGGCAGCGAGGCAGTTAGCATAGACCGAGCGCTCATAGGCGCTGAAAATATTATTGTCCGCGAGCTTTTCCCACTCATATTCAACGCCGAGCCGCTTCGCCTCGGAGGTAATCTCGGACACCGATGGAAATGTAACGCCGTCGTGAGTATAGAGTACGGTGCAGCCGCGCTCGGGCAGCAATTCACCGAGCTTTTTCGCCATATCGAGCGTCAAATTCTTCTCCCATGTCTCGCCGAGGAATTCAGAGCCGCAGCCAACATCGTCAAAGCCGTGACCGGGATCAAGCAGCACGGTCGGCATACGTCCTGGCTCCGCTGCCGCGGGTGCCGTATCAGTCTCCTCGAATGTTTCGGCAGGCGCTGCCGAGGTGGTCGGAGCTGACTCCTCGGTCATCTCGGCTGATGTCTCGGGCACGGAACGTCCGAGTCCCGGCAGCAGCCTATGCGCGGCGACCACCGACACCGACACAAGAATGACCGAGAAAATTGCAATAACAAGGGCAGTGATAATGCGGCGGAATATCTTCTCCTCGCGTGATCTTTTCTTACTCATCCGTCAGTTACCGTCCGTATTGAATGACATTGAAAAATCGGTCGTATAATGTCCGCCCGAAGCAAGGCGCATCATATCGCGCTTGGTCTCGAGATCGTCGAGCTCTCCGTCGTAGGACGGGCAGCTCGTCCACGGCTCGATACAGACATACGGAGCCTCGGTGTGCGGGAGATGCCAAAAGCCGATATATTTCATATTCGGATAATCAACACGTACGCTTCTCTTACCGCCCGCGGTCAGCGTAAGACTGCCGCAGGTATCGTACAGAAAAACGGCGTCATGATCGAACAGCGAGTGTTTGAGCGGCAGCACACGCCCATCCTTCAGCGGATATGTACGCTCCTCGTGAGTTATATAGCAGCGCTCGCTGTGTACAAGCTCATGTACGTTCTCACTCGGTTCGGCAAATTCAAGACGGTAATCCGAGAAGCTCTTACCATCCTCAAGCGGCAGATTAAAGCCCGGATGACCGCCGAGTGCAAATATCATCTCGTTCTCACCCATATTGTCAAGCTCATATACGGTGCGGAGCGAACTGCCGTCAAGAATATATCTGACACGCAGGCAAAAATCGAACGGATAGCTTTTCCTTGTTTCCGCATCTGCTCTAAGCTCGAAGCACGCAGTATAGCCGCCCTGCTCTACGCATGTAAAGACCGCGTCGCGTGCAAAGCCGTGCAGACAGATATCATACGAGCCGCCCTTATATGTATACCGTCCCTCTGTGATCCTGCCGCATATCGGGAACAGATTATATGCTCTGCCCGACCAATACTGCGGATCGCCCTGCCAAAGATATTCAAAGCCGTCGGTCTTGTCCTTTATCGAATACAGCTCCGCGCCGATATCGTTTATCTCGACTCTGAGTCTGTCATTTTCAATAGAATACAGCATAGCGTCCTCCGTTTTTCGGCGTATCGCCTTTTAATAGCAAGAAAATTATATCATATGGATGAAAAATATGCAATACACGTTCTGAATTTGCCTATATGAATATTTTCCCGTTCGATTTTATGGGTATAAAATCGAACAAAAATTTTTTTGTTTTTTTCGCAAAACATATTGACATTTTTCGCCCGAAGTGATAAAATTCTGAAAGCAAAAACGAGTCTTTAAGTTCGGTACAGAGAGACCGACAAGATCCGATTATACACTCACACGGCTTTTGCCGCCTATACGGATCTTGCGCGCCCTCTGCCGCAGGGTTCTTTTCTTTTGCTCTGAAAAAATCCGGAGGTGCAACATGCAGCTAAAAGCACGTATTATGGACGGCGAGACGCTCTGCCGCACCGTCCGCAGAATTTCATTTGAGATAGTCGAAAAAAACAAGGGCACAGACGACCTCTGCATAGTCGGTGTACGTCGGCGCGGAGAGCGTTTGGCGGAAATGATCGCCGAGAACATCTATCGCTCGGAGGGCGTTCGTGTTCCCTGCGGCGCGATCGACATCAAGTTTTACAGAGACGATCTCACACATCGGTATGAAAGTCCCGTTATCTCGACCTCAGAGCTCGGATTTGACATAGTTAACAAAAAGGTCGTGCTCGTCGATGATGTGCTCTACACCGGTCGGACCGTAAGAGCCGCAATCGACGCTATATTCTCGATCGGACGGCCGCGTGCCATCCGACTCGCAATCCTCATCGACCGCGGACACAGAGAACTGCCTTTCCGCGCCGACTATATAGGAAAAAGCATCCCGACCGCTCAGAGCGAGCGTGTCTCGGTGCTTATACCGCCGTACGACGACACTATGGGCGTCGAGCTCTACGGAGAATGAGTATATAAATACGAAAGTATTTACATAAATAATAACCGGAGGATCAATAAGATGAATCTTATCTACCAGGTCAAAGACAAGCCTAAATTCGGCGCGAATCTGATATTTGCGCTCCAGCAGCTGCTCGCAATTCTTGCGGCAACGATCGCCGTTCCTTCTATTATCGGCAACGGAATGTCCCAGTCCGCAGCGCTCTTCGGCGCAGGCGTGGGCACCATCGTTTATCTGCTCTTCACCAAGTTCAGAAGCCCCGTATTCCTCGGCTCCTCGTTCGCATTCCTCGGCTCCATGTCGGCAGCCTTCGCGGGCGCAGCTACCGCAGAGGCAGGCTTCGCGGGCATAATCATCGGCGCTGCATTCGCAGGGCTCGTATATGTGCTTATAGCAATTATCGTTAAGTTTGCAGGCGTTCGTTGGATTAACAAGCTCATGCCCGCTGTTATCATCGGACCTACCGTCGCTATCATCGGTCTCTCGCTCGCAGGCAATGCTGTCAGCGACGCGATCTCCATCGCCAAGACAGACGGCGGAGTATTCCAGATGAACCTCCACGGCTGGCTCTGCCTCATCTGCGCACTTGTGACCCTCGCAGTCGTCACCGTTTGCTCGGTCTACGGAAAGAAAATGGCTAAGCTCATTCCTTTCGTGATCGGTATTATCGCAGGCTATCTCGTAGCTACCGTGTTCACCGTTATCGGCAATGCGACAGGCAACGAGGCTATGATCATCATCGACTTCTCGCGCTTTGCCAACATGCAGTGGTACCCTGACTTCACCTTCCTCAAGGCGGCAAAGGGCCTTAGCGAGATAAACGGCCAGTACATAGCAACGATCGCGGTTGCATATGTTCCCGTCGCATTCGTTGTTTTCGCCGAGCACATAGCAGACCACAAGAACCTCTCCTCCATCATCGGACACGAGCTTCTTGAGGAGCCCGGTCTCCATCGCACCCTGCTCGGCGACGGCGTAGGCTCGATCGTCGGCGCGATCTTCGGCGGCTGCCCGAACACCACCTACGGCGAGTCGGTCGGATGCGTTGCTATCACAGGTAATGCCTCCGTTTACACCATTTTTACGACCGCAATTCTCGCTATTATCGCTTCGTTCTTCGCGCCCTTTGTGACCTTCCTTGCGACCATCCCTTCCTGCGTAATGGGCGGTGTGTGCATCACCCTTTACGGATTCATCGCAGTCTCCGGTCTTAAGATGATACAGAAAATCGATCTCGGCGATAACCACAACCTATTCGTTGTTTCGGTAATACTTATCACCGGTATCGGCGGAATGTCCATCGGCATCGGCCCGGTCACCATAACCGAGGTCGCTTCTGCACTCATCCTCGGAATCCTAACCAATCTCCTCCTCTCCGGCAAGAAGAAGGACGAGAAGTAATATCCCAAATATTAAGTCTTGTAAATACATTCGTTTTTCGTCTCCCCGCATGGTCAAGTAGACCTGCGGGGAGACGTTTTTTGTTAATAAAACTACGATCACTAATGGCAGAAGCAGCGCGTCGTTACGGTAGAAGAAAAGCACGAGAATTACGGAACATACGCAGGCAATAGAAAAGGGACTGTTAAAAAACAAGTTTTTTAACAGTCCCTGATCACTCGAGAACAGGTAAATATGTTCAAAGCATGTAGTTTTACCATATCAGACGTACAAGCTCGCCTCGGACGACAGAACCATCTGCAGAAAAAGTGAATTTCATTCTATAAGAGAAATCCGATAGTATCTCGTCCTCTTTTCTTTGTTGCTCGGACATACCGAAGCAGGATGAGCTCTTCTTCACTTTTTCTGTTCTAACTTTTTGTCATCTCCGAGGTTACTCGGTTAGTCCTATCGAATAGAGAATCAGCCGACAAGCTTAGCAGCTGCTCTGCCGTACTGCATCATAGCATCGAGCATTGCAGTGATGGTGGTATCCTTATTGGTAGCTACCTGAGACTCGATGGAGTTGGTCAGGGTCTTACCGGTGATAAGGGTTCCGTCGAGAGTGTATACGTTGAGTTCGAATGCCTTGCTCATGTTCTGAGCGATAAGACCTACGACTACTGTATATCTGCCGGTTGTCTCGTCATATGTGATCTGATCGCCGGTATACTCTGCCATTACAACGCCGTCATCCTTATAGGTTACAACGACCTTTACATTCTCGGTGGTGTACTGTGCATTATCAAGAGTGAAGTTGTACTTGAAGGATACTGCATCTGCGCAGTAGAGCGATCTGGACTTATATGTTGCACCGGATGCGCCCTCGTTTACAGTCGTTCCTGCGATATTGGTATATACCTTGTTCTCAGGAAGTCTGAGTGCAGTCATCTCATCGGTAAGTGCTGCATTTGCGAGATTGTCAAGATTATAGTTTACAACACGCTGTGCCTCGGTGATGTAGTCGAGCAGGTGTACATAAACGGTCTTGAGCGCGGTCTCAACATTGGTCTTGTTCAGCTGGAGATAGATGTAATCCTTGATGTTGAAGGTACGGTAGCTGCCGGTATAGGTCTCGCCGTTCTTAACACCGCATACATATACGTCAATGTTGTTTACAGCTCTCTGAGGAGGTGCGCCGTAGCTGAATACGTATCTCGAACCCTCTGTTGTATAATTGGATATTGTTGTTACAAGATCGTCACTGCCGTCAGAGAAGTGCTCCACAAACTTAACGAAGAAGCTGTCATAGCCCTCAAAGTTTGCGGTGTCAACCTTAATGTTAAGGTTAAGTACGTCTGCAAGAGATACGGAGTAGCTGCTTACGAGAAGCTTTACATTTCCGCCGCACTCGGAGCAGATTCCGAGCTCGTTCGGTGTATGTGCTATTGTTTCGGTTACGTCGCCGCATACCGAACACTTTCCGATGTGTCCCTTACGGAAGCTATTCTGTGTCTGATTTGCTGCGCAGCTATATACGTAGCTGTGAACATGCGCGGGTTCAACAGTCACAGTCCAATCCTCGGGCTGAACGATATTCAGTGCCGTCTCGGTTCCGGTCGCCTTGCTCTTTATCATAACATCAAAGCCAACCGAATGTTCGCCGACAGCAGCATTATCCTTTACTCTCAATTCACACTCAAAGATATCGCCGCCGACGCCGGAGGTCTCTGTCGCATAAGCGGCAACGGCGTACGCATCCGAGACATCGGATATAGATGTTCCGGTAATAAGCCAACGCATTGAAACGATCTCAAAAACAGAGCTGTCGAATTTAGGAATGACACGGAGCGATTTGAGCGATGCACAACCGTTAAGAGAGAGTGTAAAGATCACGGTATCGCCCGGTTTTAGCGCACCGGACTCTGTGAAGGACTTAACAATTGGCTTTTCACTGTAACCGCAGCGCTCACATATGCCGTCGGCATTATAGCTATGACCGAGCGCCGGAATGCTCCTGACATCGTTTTTTCCGCATACGGAGCATATATAGGTTTCTGTTCCGCTGTTGACACAGGTCGGCGCAACAGAGGAAGAGAGGACATAGCTGTGCGACAGCATCGGGATCGAAACGGCAGAGCCGGGCTTTATCTCGCCGCAGCCGCTGCAATGGATGCTCTTGCTGCCTACCGAGGTGCAGGTCGCGGGAGTATCAACGGTATAACCGCTCTCCCATGTATGAGTATGTGACTCGTAATAGTCTCCGAGAGTTACGGTCGCATCAAATGACGCATCCTTATCGTAAGAATATACATTTCCGAAGCGCCAGAAATTCAAGCTGCTCGTAACAAGATCATTTGCTCCGAGAGCTATCGAAACGCTATCGCCGGTATTATAGCCGGGAGCATATATGCGCGCCTCGATAACATAGCCGCTGCCGTCCGAATTCAGCGAATATGCGTATTCGGTAGACGGCGTTTCGGTTCCGTATGCGGCAGCAAAGTTTGATCCGAAGCCGCCCGCAGAACCGGAAACAAAGGCATATCCGTTGGTCGCATTCAGCAGTATCTCGGCGGAGCTTCCGGGCCATGTCGCTCCGTTCCATACCGAAAGATAAACATTATTGTTTCGCGCGGCGTTAGATGCGGTTACACCGGAGGCGGGAGTCAGGGTAGTATCATGAACGGTAACATAAGCATAAATATAATTTGAATCATAGAGGTAGTATGCATATGCCCAAAGGTCGCCGGCATACTTGCTGCGAACGGTATCGGAAACCGGCTTGCCGGTAACGGCATTTTTGATCACGGTGGTATCAAGCACCACGCCGCACGAAGCAAGGTAGGCATCATCAAGCCTGCCGTCTATTTTAGGGGTATGACGGAGCATCTTTTCCGAGCCGAAACTGATCTCCGCTCTGTTCTTCTCACTCTCGGCAACAGCGGCAGCCTCTGCCTCAGTCTTACAGAGAATAAGAGATTTAACATACAGCTTATCGCCTACACTCGCTTCATCAAAGAAGTCCCACCGCATAGCGTTTATCGTTCCGGTCCATGCACTGAGCGAGGACAGATCTATGACCTTACTGCAATAAGAGTTACTGCGTTCGAGATCAAAGGTCACGGAGCAGGTCGGCGATGCCAGGGTCTGGCTGCCGGCGCATGGGAACAAGCTCGCCCTTGCGGCCTTATCGGAATTTGTCGTAGGATTCTTGTATGTCATTACGGCATACTTATAATTATCAGCCGAGAGCTTGACGGTGCTCTTTGAATAATTGATGTAAAAATACGGATCGCTATCAGTCACTGTGGTTATCTCAAGTGCCTTTTCCGTATCACTGTAACCGAGGCTGACGAGCTTTTCTGCCTTGAGGGAAGATCGCTGAAGAAAATACTTCATCGAATCGGAGGAGGTAAAGCGCAGCTCCGAAAGGTTATCGTTATAGCTCGGCACTGGTATAAAGCTGCCCTGCGCTGCCTTTTCGGGACCGTGCGAGAGAATTATAGCATTGATAACAGAACGCTCGCTGCCGTCGCTCGGTGTACCCTGCAGCTTATAGGAGCCGCTGTCAAGCGTCACCATTGTCGCAGATCCGCCGCCATCAAGTAAGAAGGCATTTACGATATCAAGCTCTCGGCAAAGTGCGGGCATATCTGCTATACGAAAATACTTGGATGAGGAGCTACTTGACACACTGTCGAGCGTGAGCAGCTTGATGCTGCCGGTAGAAGTATAGCCGATTATCGAGGTCGCATAAAGATTCGTAAGCCCCGCACACAGTTCGTCGCAATACTCACCGTCAATAACAAGGGGTATATGTCCGCCGACACCCTCTGATATGCGATGCAGCAGGTCTGTATAATGACCCCATTTATCATAGGTATTGACCGATATCGTAACGCTGTCTCCGACCTTGTAGGAGGAGAGCTGCGCGATCTGTGTACTGCCGCGCGCCGTAAGAATTATACGGTTCGCCTGCATTGTCGGATTACCGCTGCTGCTCGGCCCGTATATGCCGCTGACCGTTCCGGTTATGCTGCAGCCGTGCGCAACCTTGTAGTCATACGGAACATCGACGACCACCTCATAGGCATCATCGAGCGCATAGTTATTCAGGCAGCCCTTATCGGTATAGACTACCGTCGCATCCTCGACCGGCAGACGGTTGAGCGCCTCGGTATAGAACTTAGCGTTGCGGGTCGTATTTGTGACCGTAATGCCGGTTCCGGGATTGCACATAAACGGCACATAGTCATCTGTAATTCCGAAGGTATAGAAATCACTCTCGTACGGCGTTTCCTCCGGTATACATGCCGAAGAGATTATCTCACCGTCGCTGACATTAAACCCGCGAGGGAGCGTGAGTGTCTTTTTTACGACCGGTCCGTATTGAACACCGCCATAGGTAATATTGGAGGTTCTCGAATGGCAATAATTAACCATCCACAAATCGCCGTTTATTGCGGCAATCGCAGTTTTGCCCTCGGTATTATTCTTATTAAAATTTGAAAGAATTTTCGATGTTGGTGCAAGCTGATTTGAATATGAGCCTGCCGAAACTACATCGAGATAAAGATCGCTTTGCGCAAGATCAAATTCAACAACGCTGAAATCCTTGGCGCCGTATTTTGAGCTTGACGGAAGCTCGTAATAATCGTAGCTGACACCGTTATAGAGAGTCTTTGATGTTTTCGGGGAGGTATCGGCGACCTTGCCCGCCGCACTTACAGATACGGTAAATGAAAGCGCCGACGCGGATATAAGGGTCGCTGCCGAAAGAAACCACGCTGCGGCTCTGCTACACGCTTTTGTTTTCATATCGTGACCAACCTTTTCATTATTGTATTTTCTTTGCAACAGATATAATTCTATATGTCAATTATAGCACATTTATCTGTAAAGTCAATAGTATTGGATTTATATGCCGCGTCAAATGTGTTACTTTGCATAAAAAATGCAGCCCGCGACGAATCGCGGGCTGCGGAGGTTATTCGGTTAGTCCTATCGAATAGAGAATCAGCCGACAAGCTTAGCAGCTGCTCTGCCGTACTGCATCATAGCATCGAGCATTGCAGTGATGGTGGTATCCTTATTGGTAGCTACCTGAGACTCGATGGAGTTGGTCAGGGTCTTACCGGTGATAAGGGTTCCGTCGAGAGTGTATACGTTGAGTTCGAATGCCTTGCTCATGTTCTGAGCGATAAGACCTACGACTACTGTATATCTGCCGGTTGTCTCGTCATATGTGATCTGATCGCCGGTATACTCTGCCATTACAACGCCGTCATCCTTATAGGTTACAACGACCTTTACATTCTCGGTGGTGTACTGTGCATTATCAAGAGTGAAGTTGTACTTGAAGGATACTGCATCTGCGCAGTAGAGCGATCTGGACTTATATGTTGCACCGGATGCGCCCTCGTTTACAGTCGTTCCTGCGATATTGGTATATACCTTGTTCTCAGGAAGTCTGAGTGCAGTCATCTCATCGGTAAGTGCTGCATTTGCGAGATTGTCAAGATTATAGTTTACAACACGCTGTGCCTCGGTGATGTAGTCGAGCAGGTGTACATAAACGGTCTTGAGCGCGGTCTCAACATTGGTCTTGTTCAGCTGGAGATAGATGTAATCCTTGATGTTGAAGGTACGGTAGCTGCCGGTATAGGTCTCGCCGTTCTTAACACCGCATACATATACGTCAATGTTGTTTACAGCTCTCTGAGGAGGTGCGCCGTAGCTGAATACGTATCTCGAACCCTCTGTTGTATAATTGGATATTGTTGTTACAAGATCGTCACTGCCGTCAGAGAAGTGCTCCACAAACTTAACGAAGAAGCTGTCATAGCCCTCAAAGTTTGCGGTGTCAACCTTAATGTTAAGGTTAAGTACGTCTGCAAGAGATACGGAGTAGCTGCTTACGAGAAGCTTTACATTTCCGCCGCACTCGGAGCAGATTCCGAGCTCGTTCGGTGTATGTGCTATTGTTTCGGTTACGTCGCCGCATACCGAACACTTTCCGATGTGTCCCTTACGGAAGCTATTCTGTGTCTGATTTGCTGCGCAGCTATATACGTAGCTGTGGCCCTTAGCGGGAATAACATAGTCACCAACCTGGACCTCAGAGCAGCCCTCGTTTGTACAAGATCTCATGGAAGCGGAGCCCTCTGTTGTGCAGGTAGGCGCAACATCGATCTCGTATGCCCAGTTGTGCTCGGTCATAGCGATTTCCTGCTCGCTGCCCTCAATTATGCCGCCGCAGACTGCGCAGACCTCAGCAGAGGTACCGACAGAGTGGCAGGTAGGCTCGGTGATGACAACGCGAGCTTCAGCTGCGGTGCAGCCGTTAAGACATCTTGCAAGAGTAAGAGGAGTGCACTTGCCGTTAATAACCTGAGCATGGAGTGCGCCACCCGCAAGATTGATACCGTCGGTCTCGGTTCCGAAACCGATGGAGTAGATAGTGCTGCCTACATAGGCTCTGCCTGCGTAGTTGTTAGGAGCATAGCCCTCGCCGATATGGATCTTAAGCTCAGCAGCCTTAGCGCCGTCAGCAAATACATAATCGGTTCCTGCCTTTGCAAGGCAAGTATCGCCGCCGTCTACGGAAATGTTATCCGCAAAGGTGGACTGTCCGTTCTGATTGAAGACACCGTACTCCCATCCCTTGGTGGTAACATTCTTAGCATTGAAGTCAAACTTAACGGAAGCAGTGTGAGACCAGAAAGGACCAACTGTATCGGTCTTGTCGGGGTTACCGAGAGTGAAGTAGGTTACATTCTCACCCTCATCAGCCTCAACGTATACATAGAAGTAATCCTTGTCGTAGAGGAGGTAAGCGGTAGCACCGTTTACATAATACTTAACACCGGAATCGTAAGCTGCGTCCTTAACACCGTCAACTGCAGCAGTTACGTAAGGAACACTTGTATTAGGAACTGCAACCTCGATAGCGCCGCAGACAGAGCACTTTCCGTTAACGAAATTGTGTCCGAGTGCGGGAACGGGGGTAACGTCGGTGGTAACGCCGCATGCGCAGAGGCGTGCCTTGTAACCGACCTCGGTGCAGGTAGGAGCTACAACAACGGTATAATCCGCGGAGAATACCTTGTCACAGCTTGCCGCATGAGCAAACAGGGTCTTGAGACCGGTGCCCTTTGCGGCATCACCGCCGTTATAGATAGTACCGTTCCACTTCCAAAGGTTCTCGTCGCATGCGCCGGAGCCAAATCCGACAACATAATCGTTCTGATCGAGGAAAGCGGTATCGGTCGCAATCTTTATCTCGAAGATGTTTGTATCAGCGTCTGAGCCGAAAGCATAATCAACGCCCTCGACACCGACAAGCTTATCATTCGAATAGAGGTTCTGTGCAAAAGTACCCTTATTATTAAGAGTAATATAGGTCCAATCATCAGAAGCGGGAGTTAAGGTTCTGCTTGCAAAATCAATGCCCATGCCGATGGTATGACCCCAAAGATCGGAGATACTCTCAACAGTGACCTTAGCATCAGTCTCCTTGGTGGTTACGATAGCATAGATATAGTTATCGTCCCAGAGGAACTTAACAGTACCGCTGTTAACGGTATTGCTTCCGGTGGTAGCATAAGCAGCATCGACAACACCGTCGATTGTAGGTGTGCCGCGCTGAACAACCATCAGACCGCACATAGTGCAGACACCGTTCTCGATATTATGGTCGATAACGGGGATCTCGGTAACGTCGGTCTTGCCGCCGCAGGTATCAAAATCTACGCAGTGGCGGGACTTAGAACCGGCCTTAAGACAGGTAGCAGCCTCATCAACGGTAAACTCATCCTGGAAGGTGTGAGTATGACCGGGATTATAAACCTCACCGAGGGTCAGAGCGGTATACTTAGGAGCAGAGCCGTCGCCCCAGAAGCCCCAGTAGTCGCCCTCACCGGCAGTAAGAGTGCCGGCATTGTAAACGCCGTTTGCAAAAGCAACGACCTTATCGAGCGCGGTAGCGTTTGCAACTCTTACCTCAGCGGTAAATTTGCCGCCGTCTACCGTGATCTTGAACTCGGTCGCAGCGGAAGCGCCGCTTGCGAGGTTAGAGCCCATGTTGGCCTGACCGCCGCCGATGGCCTGCCATGTCTGAACATTACCTACAACGCCGGAGGTCGGGTTGTGGAAAGGCTGAATCAGGAAGTTGATGCCTTCGCTGGTTATAACACCTGCATTTACCGGAGTACCGGTAAGAGTGATGTTCAGATAAGAGGTAGCGTCAACAGTCATCGTGCCCTCTGCATAGAGGTAAATATAACTATCATCATAGAGGAAGTTATATGTTACACCCTCAACTGCATGAGAGATAGATGCATCGTATGCCTTATCCTTAACGCCGTCAAGCTCGGGTGTGTACTTAGCTACGGTCGTAGGAGCGTCAATATACTCCTCGGAGCTGAGTGTAAGCGTGCCGCCTACGGGGCCTGCCCATCCCCAGTCACCGATAACAGCATAATTCTGTCCGTCAAGCGCACCGAAGTTGATGCTGTACTGAGTTCCGGCAGCAGCGGAATCAAACTTCATCCTTGCCTCAACGATATATGTACCCTTTACGGTATCTGCGGTGTACGCAACTTCGCTGCTGTAATCACTGATCTTAGCAGTGGTTCCTACCGCAGGAAGGTTGCTACCGCATGCGGTGCCGTTCGTGTTGCTGAACTGGAACGTACCCTCCATCGGCTCGACTACAATTCTGCCTGCCTCTACCTGCTCCTCGCCCTTTTTGAAGAAGGTGAAAGCAGCGCTGTCGGTCCACGGAGAATTTCCGGTAGCTTCAAGCTTAGGATCTCCCGTGATCTCTGCTGCCATATAGAGGTAGCCGCCATCCCAAAGGTAATAAGCGGTACCCTTTAAATTCGGGCTTGTGCCCATACCTGCGACTTTGCTTGTATCAAGATCGACCTTAGCCGAGTTGAGATAAGCATTGTCAAGCACACCATCGATAGTAGGCGTATACTTAAGTACATTTGCATCAACTGCGCCGACGCTTACAGCGGCAAGTGCAGCAGACTGAAGTACAAACAGTGAAGCAACTACTGTCGAAAGCACTTTTTTGAATGTTTTCTTCATACTTTCTTCTCCTATAAAGAATTTTTGGTTTGCCTTCGGAGAATCACACCCACTTTCTCTCCGCCGGGCAAATTCAGATTTGTACATGCCGATACACTCGGCTTACGCTTGTAATTGTATCATAATTTAGCGCTTATGTCAACCGATTTTCACACATTTTTTATTAAATATACACAAACAAAAATAAGTCCGTCTTGTACATCTCCTCCAAAGCGTCGAAAAGCCTTATTTTATAAGGTTTTCTGCCTTTTTAACGCAATATGAATCGGGTCGTAAATGACTACAAACGGCACAAAATTTGTGCAACTTTTCTGTGCATTTTAACATTACATATTTCGACAATTGGGGAAAAAAATGAATATGAATCAATCTCGACACTTCTCTGCATCCATTGCCATTATATGTTTATCCGATGTGAAATATCCGATCGGTTATCATTTTGATCAAAAAAAACCGAGCCATATAATACAAGGCTCGGTGCAAAGGATACGGGCAAGCGCATAAAATAAGCGACGCTCTTTTGAGAACATTATTATATTGAAAGAAATCAAGCATAAACTATGCCGCCGTCGCACATATCAGCACGGATCCTTACCGTCAAGAGCAATGCGGATTCAAGCCGCAAATCCGTGCTTTATCGCGTAATTCAAATATCCCGCAATAAAGACGCAGTATGACGGATAAAGCCCGGGAAACAGACAATATGTGCGTTCTGCACTCACGGCGGCACGCAGCTTGCCGGGCGATCTTTCGACACGTCCTTTCGTATATAATATACCGCCGAGCTCCGATTTTTCAACAGAATTTCCGATTTGTCAAATGTCATTTTTGAAATCACTGAAAAAAATGCTCTTGTATTTCAGAAAAATAACGGTTATAATAGAAAATAACGGAGGAATAAACAAATAATGCAGAGGTCAATGCCATGAAATTCAATGAGAAGCTGAATGAATATATCACCGCGGCGGGCTGTACCGCAAAGGAGCTCAGTGCAGTCTCGGGCATTTCCCCCGCTACACTCAGCCGCTATCGCTCGGGAGAACGCGTACCGGAAGCAGACTCGGAGCAGCTGATGAAGCTGTGCGCCGCGCTTGCCGCGCCGGCATCATCGGAGGCAGATATGCCGAGCGAAGCGGAGATACGCGAGAGCTTTCTCGCCTGTGATGATATAAAGACCACCGACAAGGAGCAGCTCAGGGCAAATTTTTCAGCCCTCATATCCGCTGCCGGTCTGAACATCTCAAAGCTATGCCGTCAGGCAAACTACGATGTATCGACCGTTTTCCGTTTTCGCAGCGGCGAGAGACAGCCGTCAGATCCGGAGCATTTTGCATCTGACGTCGCCGCATTTACCGCTCGTGAGCTTGATTCCGAGACCGACCTTCAGGTCCTCGCACATTTGATAGGGGCGGAGCCGGACGAGCTATCAGACCGCTCGGTACGCTTTACCCGTCTGCGTGACTGGCTGCTCGGCGGCAGTACCGAAGAGCAGAAAGAAAGCAGCATCTCGGGATTTCTTGCAAAGCTCGACAGCTTTGACCTCGGTGTGTATATTAAAGCTATCAAATTCGACGAGCTGAAGGTACCGACGCTTCCTTTTCAGCTCCCGACCTCAAAAATGTACTACGGGCTTCGAGAGATGATGGACAGCGAGCTCGACTTTCTCAAGGCGACGGTGCTTTCAAAATCGACAGAGCCGGTCACGCTGTACAGCGATATGCCGATGACGGAGATGGCGAAAGACCCCGAATTCCCGAAGAAATGGATGTTCGGCATGGCTATGATTCTGAAAAAGGGACTTCACCTGAATAATATCCACAACCTCGAACGCTCGTTCGACGAGATGATGCTCGGTCTCGAGAGCTGGATACCGATGTACATGACCGGTCAGATATCTCCGTATTACCTGCGTTCGCCGCAGAGCGGTGCCTTTAATCACTTTCTGCGTGTTTCGGGAGCCGCCGCACTATCGGGTGAGGCTATTGCCGGATATCATTCGGACGGGCGGTACTATCTCTCAAAGACCAAGGAGGACATAGCCTACTACCGCCGGCGCGCGGACGATCTGCTGAAAAACGCAGCTCCGCTGATGGAGATCTATCGAGAGGAACGCGCGGGCGAGCTGAGCGCCTTTCTGCTCACCGACCTGAAGCAGAACGGACGCAGGCGCAGTATTCTCTCTGCACCGCCGATATACACCATGTCTCCCGATATGCTCGAGCACATACTGCGCAGAAATTCGGTATCCGAAGAGGAACGTGCAAGGATACACGAATATGCCGCATCGCAGCTCAAGCGTTCCGAGCAGTTACTTGCCGTCGGCACGATAGAGGATGAAATACCTCAGCTAAACGACGAAGAATTCTCACGTCACCCGGCTGTGCTCCCGCTCTCGGGGCTTTTCTACGGGCAGGATATCACATACACGCCCGACGAATACCGTGAGCATATCGAGCAGACCCTTAGCTTTGCGGAAGAGCACCCGAACTATACCGTCACGCTCACCGCGGCAAATCCGTTCAGAAATCTATGTATACTCATCCATGAGGGACGGTGGGCTATGATATCCAAGAGCAATGCACCCGCCATCCATTTCGTAATACACCACCCGAAACTGCGCGCCGCCATCGAGAGCTTTACTCCGCCGATGGTGGAGGAATAATCAAAGCGTCGGACGGAACTTCCGACCGATCTTCCGCACGCCGCATAAGCCGAATAATATTTTATCATTCCTCTATCATTCCTCACATGTCCATGCCGAAAATCGGCGCGTCCGCGACGGCAATAGAGCGAAAAAAAACGAAAAATACTGCGGACAGCCGTCGATAAAACAGCTGCTCCGCAGTATTTTCATATATTTACGTTACGACCCTATCATTGACAAGCGGTCGTATACCGCGCTCCGGCGCGGCATATCCTACATAAAGCAAGCCCGACAGATCAAGGGATATCCATCTCCATATCAGCCGCAGCACGGTTTCGGCAAAGCCGCCGAATCGCTCAATCCTCAGCAAAGTCGATGATCATCGAACCGATACCGCCGTCCAGATCAACGGTACAGGCACCGCTGCCGTAGGTCCCGTCTCCCACGCCGGAGCCGCCGAGCCTTGCCGAGCCGATACCCTTATCGAGCTTGATGCGATAGTCGTTCGGGGCGCCGCGGAGCGTGAGCTCGAGCGCTCCTACGCCCTGATCTATGCTGCAATCTCCGGACAGACGGCAGTCAAGCACCGCCTTTCCGGTTCCCATATCAAAGTCAAGATCGGTGATATCGCAGCCGTCAATAACCAGTCTGCCCGCGCCGCCGTCTATATCCGCGTTCTCGGTAACGGTCAGCGACGAGAGTCTGGTACTGCCTGCACCGATATCAACGGACAGCCGGCGCGAGGTGATACCGCTTACATCGAGCGTTCCCGCACCGCCGTCTATATCGAGCTCGTCGAGAGTGATTCCCTCCGGGAGCGTAAGATCGACAGTATTCTTGTTGCTGTTGTTGTAGATAATATGTTTCTTGTCCTTGATTACAAGTCTGCCGCCGTCATTTTTTACTGTCAGGTCGGAAATCGTGCTCTCAAGAGACAACGTCTCGCCGGTACCGACACAGATCCGCGCAGCCGACACATCAATAATCACTGCGGTTATATCTCCGCTTACAGAATACCTATTCATATCTCCGTCAGCCTCCTCATATTCACCGCGCTGCACGCCGTCGGCAAGCCCGACTATCGCCGAAATACCCCAAGCGGCACCGCCGACGATCGAGACGATAATAACGGCAGCCAGTGCGATTGCACAGTATTTTATAAATTTCTGAAAGGATGTCATTTCAGCTCAAGCCCTCCGAAAACGCAGGTCGCGTTCACATATAACGTGGGTGCGCCCTCGATATGCGGACGGTTGAGCTTGTCGGAAGCGCCGCCGAAGATAGAGCTCGAACGCAGGCAGACGTTTATCCCGTCGGGCACAAAAATATCAATACCGCCGAAGATCGCGCTTGCGTTGATAGCGCTGTCGCCCTCAAAGGTCGCGCCGCGCAGGTCGCACTCGACACCTCCGAACACCGCGTTAAGCTCCGCGCCGTGGAAAGCTCTGCCGGCATAATTCAGCTTTGCGCCGGAAAAGGTCGCATTTCCCTGACCTACGTTGTCGCCCTCGACCTTGATATCCTTCCATACCCTCGCGCCCTTATCCGGCATTACCGCACGGATTATCAGGCGAACACCTATCACGACTATCACAGCGGGCACGAGCAGCTTCCACACCATAGAGAGGCTGAGTATTCCGAGGCAGCCGAGCAGCAGACAAACGCCGATGCACAGTCCGATTATACTGCTGGTCTTGTTACGGTCGGTGACCAGACCGATAAAGGACGGAACAATAATAAACAGCGTCCACCAGCCGTGAAAGAAGATATTGATGTCTGTTAGACCGATGGCATTCAGTGCGAGAATAACGCCTACCGCCGTTATTGCAATGCCCCATAGAATTCCGCTCATTTTTTTCATTGGAGAAAGCCTTCCTTTTTTCTTATTAAGTATATCCGTTCCTTCCCCGTCAGATGACGGTATCGGGGCTGAATTTCATAATCGGTATAAAATATTCAAGCCATGAATGTCATTAAGACCGCCTCGAGCCTGTAAGCATAGGATAAAAACGCAAATTGCCATTGCTTTGTCCTATTGTCGGCATCCGTTTGATACGGCAAGAAATCAAAAATCGCCGCATTGCGACTGTGAGATACTTTTCATGCTTATATTTGTATTATATCATATAACATCGTAAAAAGAAAGACATTTTATGAAAAAAAGCCTCACATGCCGTCTCATTCACAAGAATCCCGTCTCGGCCTTCCGATAAATCAACAAAAAAATCTATGCAGGTTCGATACGAGCCGATCTTCTTATGCGGGTATACGGCACTCCATCACGACCGGATAAACAGAATCAGTCTGCTGTAAACACAAAACGGTCACAGCGGACTGAATAATAATTTGCACAGAGCCTATCTGAGCGGATCAGCACCGCATAGGGCGGAGGCTGCCGCCGAGGCATATTTGCGCGGTTATAAATCGGCGGCTTCCGCCGAGGCATATTTACACGTCGTCCCATTATAGATCGGCGGTTGCCGCCTATGACATGTTTACGCGTTGTACCCGAATATCATGTCAGTCAAGTATCCTGCCGTCGGTAGAAATAGTCACGACCTGCCACGGAATAAACTTCCCGCTCTTCTGCAATGCCGTTTTTGCCGCGTGCTCCAAGCCTCCGCAGCAGGGGACCTCCATCCGAACAACGGTCACACTCTTGATATCGTTATTGCGGATAATTTCGGTGAGCTTCTCCGAATAATCAACACTGTCGAGCTTCGGGCAGCCGACAAGGGTAATATGCCCTCTGATAAAGTGCTCGTGAAATGCCGCATATGCGTATGCCGTACAATCGGCGGCGATAAGCAGCTTTGAGCCGTCAAAATACGGTGCATTCACAGGGACGAGCTTTATCTGCACCGGCCACTGCGACAGTCGGCTGACAGATTCGCGTGAGAGCTCTGTCTCGGTGTGTTCCGCACGCTCTATTCTTCTCGACTGCGTTCCCGGGCAGCCGCACGGCAGAGTCATTCCCTCCTTTTTCATCTTCTCCCGCATCCTTTTCTGCTTATTCTCCATAGCCGCTTTTTCGTCGTAAGCGACCGCTTCACGCTCTACAAAGGCGATCGCGCCGGTGGGACAGGTCGGCAGGCAATCGCCGAGACCGTCGCAGTAATCATCGCGCATAAGCTGTGCCTTGCCGTCGACCATAGCTATCGCGCCCTCGTGGCAAGCATCGGCACAAGCGCCGCAGCCGTTGCATTTATCTCTGTCTATCTCAATAATTCTTCTTTTCATAACAGAGCCTCCTTGATTCTTTATGTATATTATAGTATAATAGACACAACAATTCTGTTGAATTTTCAACGAAAGAAGATTTATATGAAAGAATTTTTATCTGTTATTCGCTCATCTCAGCTATTTTCGGGAATTACCGAGGAAGAGATCGCAGCAATGCTCACCTGCCTCGACGCAAAGACCGAGAGCTTTCCGAAGGATACATTTCTGCTTCGCGCCGGAGATACGACGGAATCGATAGGTCTCGTGCTGTCGGGGAGCGTTCTGATAATACAGGAGGATATCTGGGGCAACCGCAATATTCTCTCCAAGTCGGGACTGGGGCAGACCTTTGCCGCCGCGTATGCATGCGCGCCCGGCTCGGTGTTGAATGTTAGCGTCTCGGCAGAAACGCCGGTTATCGCAATGTTTCTGAATGTCAAGCGTGTTCTGAATATCTGCCCGTCCGCATGCGAGCATCACAGCCGTATTATCCGAAATCTGCTCGGCGTGCTCGCCGAGAAAAACCTGCATCTTGAGGGAAAGCTCACACATACGGGGCAGCGCACGACGCGCGCAAAGCTGATGTCCTACCTCTCCGCAGAGGCGCAGCGACTCGAAAAATATGAGTTTGATATTCCCTTTTCAAGGCAGCAGCTCGCCGATTACCTTGCGGTCGAGCGCAGCGGGCTTTCGCTCGAGCTCGGTAAGCTGCGCCGCGAGGGGCTTATTGATTTTCATAAAAGCCATTTTGTTATGAAGGTATAAGCTCGTTAAAGGCTCGCCGGGTCGGGCTGATGATCAACGGTGAGGCAATTCATTTTTCATCATAAAAGTCCGATTTTCGATATATGCATCAATTAAAAACAAATTGCCGCACCGCGAACCTTATCGGCGCCGCAACGCAGTATTCTTTTAATCATACAACTATACGACAAAAAAAGAAAAAAACACCGTAATCCTTCCGGATCACGGCGGCATGATGGAGCGAGTGATGGGAATCGAACCCACGCGACCAGCTTGGAAGGCTGGGATTCTACCATTGAACTACACTCGCATATTATCGGTGAACGTCTGAATTATAGCACAAAGCGGGTGATTTGTCAATATGTTTTATCAAAAATAATCACGACCTGTGTAGGATTACAATAGAAGTGTTACAGCAAGAAAAAAAGAGTAGCAATTGAGAGC
>ERZ827496.215-NODE-215-length-86163-cov-6.070063_pt1 | contig 86163 bp, 82 predicted proteins | sample MGYA00519769_ERZ827496 | MGnify/ENA primary metagenome ERZ827496 (study PRJEB31778, sample SAMEA3449327) | human gut metagenome | biome: human gut; feature: human-associated habitat; material: faeces | place: United Kingdom | collected 2010/2012 ...
GATAAAAAGCGCGAGGTTTGAAGGGGCGCGCGCTGGCGCCCCTCATCGGTCGCCTTCGCCAGTGGGCTCATGGAAACGCATTTGCTGACCGGCGAACGAAACATTTCACTGCAATCCCATAGTCACTGCAATTCCATAGGATATTGACGTTCCAAACCGTAGCGGAGATGACGTCTCGGATAAAAGCGAGCGGTTTTATGTAAACGCATCTGCTGACCGGCGAACGAAACAATTCCCCGCGCCACATCAACGACAGACGAACAAAATTCCCCCACTTCCCATTCCCCACAAATAACCTGTATACTTATACAGTCATCAACTCCAATATTCTTTTTATGCGCAAAATCATTCATGTCGATATGGACTGCTTTTATGCCGCAGTCGAAATGCGTGATTTCCCTGAATTACGCGATGTTCCGCTGGCGATCGGTGGTAGCCGCGATCGCCGTGGCGTTATTAGTACGGCAAACTATGCAGCGCGTAAATTCGGTGTGCGTAGTGCCATGCCAACAGGGCAGGCGCTGAAACTTTGTCCCCACCTCACGTTGCGGCCAGGACGCATGGATGTCTATAAAGATGTCTCCAATCATATCCGCAGTATTTTCCAGCGCTATACGTCTCTGATTGAGCCGCTATCGCTTGATGAAGCCTATCTTGATGTCACAGACTGTTCTTTATGTCATGGTTCAGCCACGCTGATTGCAGAGCAGATCCGTAAGGATATTGCAGCAGAGCTGGATCTCACTGCATCAGCCGGTATTGCCCCAATCAAATTCTTGGCAAAAATAGCCTCAGATTTAAATAAGCCAAATGGCCAATACGTGATCACGCCTGCTCAGGTTGATGAGTTTATTCTTCAACTACCGCTGAAAAAGATACCCGGCGTGGGCAAAGTGACCGCGGCTAAGCTGAGTGAGCTTGGGCTGAATACCTGCGCTGACGTTCGCCGTTATGATTTGGCGGAGTTATTGCGCCGTTTTGGTAAATTTGGCCGCGTTTTATGGGAGCGCTGCCATGGGCAAGACGAGCGCGAAGTGATGCCTGACCGTTTACGTAAGTCGGTTGGCGTAGAAAGAACGCTGTCGGAAGATATTCATCGCTGGGACGAATGCGAAGTGTTGTTGGAAAAGCTGTATGAGGAGTTGGAGCGTCGTTTGCGTAAAGTGCAGCCTGACCTACATATTGCTCGTCAGGGGGTGAAGCTCAAATTTCATGACTTCCAACAGACAACGCAGGAGCATGTATGGCCAGTGCTTGATAAACAAGATTTATTCAAAGTAGCTCAGCAGGCGTGGGATGAACGCCGCTCTGGGCGTGGAGTTCGTTTGGTGGGGTTGCACGTGACGTTGCTTGATCCACAGCTAGAAAAACAGCTTTCTCTGGATATTGATGGTTAGGGTTAACATACAAAAAAGCCAACCCGAGGGTTGGCTTTTTTACTAAGCAATCAGAGGGATTAGGCTTTCTCTGGAATCGCTTTTAACAATGCGGTCAGCAGCTGCCAGTATTGACCAACGCTGGCAATGTGAACCTGCTCATCAGGGGAATGTGGGCCGGTAATAGTTGGGCCGATAGAAACCATATCCATTTCTGGGTAAGGCTTTTTGAACAGACCACACTCTAGACCTGCGTGGATCACCATGATGTTCGGCGTAGTGTCGAACAGCTTTTGATAAGTTTCACGCACCAGATGCATCACTGGAGAGTTAGCATCTGGTTTCCAGCCAGGGTAGCTCCCTTTAGCTTCAACGTGTGCGCCAGCCAGTTCACCCAGCGAGGTCAATTGGCTCACCACTGAGTCTTTGCCGCTGTCGATTAGAGAACGGATTAGGCAGATAATCTGTGCTTCTTTGGCGTCTGTTGTTACCACGCCCACGTTCAACGAGGTTTCCACCACGCCTTTCACTTCATCGCTCATGCGCACAACGCCGTTAGGCGTACCGTTCAATAGGGCGATGAAGCGCTGCTGGCTATCAGACGTCAGGGCTTGAGAATCGCTCTGTGCAGATTCAACCTGAATATTCAGATTTTTTTCTACCGCGGCGAGTTCGATTTTCAGTATGCTCAGGAAGGTTTCTGCGAGAGTTTTCAGTTTCGCCAGATTTGCCGAAGGAACGGCCAATACCGCTGTCGCTTCACGCGGAATCGCGTTACGCAGCGTACCGCCATTTAGATCCAGCACACGCAGACCCAGCTCGGTTGCGTGGCCAGCTAAAAAGCGCGCCATCAGTTTGTTGGCATTGCCTAAACCCAGATGGATATCACCCCCCGAGTGTCCGCCTTTCAGACCTTTGATCGTCAGTTTAACGATGTCATGGCTTGCAGGAACGGCTTCGCGCTGCAGCGGCAGCGTGGTGATGAAGTCGATACCACCAGCACAGCCCATGTAGATCTCACCTTCTTCTTCAGAGTCGGTATTGATCAGAATATCAGCCTGTAACCAGCCGGCTTTCAGGCCGAACGCACCTTCCATTCCGGCCTCTTCGGTCATGGTCAATAGCACTTCAATAGGGCCATGAGAAACGCTATCGTCAGCCAGAACGGCCAGCGCAGAGGCCATACCAATACCGTTATCAGCGCCTAGCGTGGTGCCACGTGCTTTTACCCAATCACCGTCGATGTATGGCTGGATTGGGTCTTTAGTAAAATCGTGTACGGTATCGTTGTTTTTCTGTGGAACCATGTCCAGATGCGCTTGTAGCACAACGGGTTTACGGTTTTCCATTCCACGGGAAGCGGGTTTGCGCAGCAAGACGTTACCGACTTCATCACGTTCAACGTGGATACCTTTTTCTTTTGCCCATGCAACGATGTGCGCGGCCAAAGCTTCTTCATGATAAGAAGGGTGAGGAATAGAACAGATATCCGCAAAAATTTGCCATAGTGGCTGTGGAGATAGCTGAGACAGTTCAGACACGTTAAGTCTCCTGATGATCAGTTGTGCTGCTGACAAGAGCGACACAATAGGGGGTTAAGAGATATTCTCATTTTTTCAGAGAATACCACTATATTTACTTATGTGGACAGACTAAGGCACTAAATCCGTCATCAGCAGTGCGCCTTTGTGTGAAAGAGGCTGGTTTTTATTGCTCTGGCTCTCTATAATCTCGCGCAACCTTTTTTCCCCCCCGACCAATCTTTAAGCCATGAATATTATGGCTGGGACACTATTAATGAGCGAAAAATACGTTGTAACTTGGGATGTGCTGCAAATGCACGCACGTAAGCTGGCTGCACGCCTGATGCCTTCTGAACAGTGGACTGGAATTATTGCGGTAAGCCGTGGTGGTTTGGTTCCTGCCGCATTACTGGCGCGTGAACTGGGTATCCGTCATGTTGATACCGTTTGTATCTCCAGCTACGACCATGACAACCAGCGTGAGCTCAAAGTCGTTAAGCGTGCTGAAGGCGATGGCGAAGGTTTTATCGTTATCGACGATCTGGTTGATACCGGTGGTACAGCACAGGCGATTCGCGAAATGTATCCAAAAGCGCATTTCGTGACTATCTTCGCGAAACCAGCCGGTCGTCCACTGGTTGATGATTACGTCATCGATATCCCACAGAATACATGGATCGAACAGCCATGGGATATGGGCGTTTGCTTCGTTGAGCCAATCAGCGGCCGCTAATTAGCCTACGGCTATCAAATTTGATGTAAAGAAACGTCCGGCTTTGTCCGGACGTTTGTTTTTTAGCTCCCGAGTTCGTTACACTAGCTTTAGCGCTCGCTGTGCGAGATTTAGCTCCGTCGCTTCTTGTTTGCGGCGGTAAAGACAGTACTCGGAGGCTGCCGTCTATCATGTCCCAAGCAAACCTTTCTGAAACCTTATTCAAACCTCGATTTAAGCATCGTGAAACATCCACGCTGGTCAAACGGCATGGGCATGTTCCACAGGCTTCGATTGCCTCTGCGCTGGAGGGAACCTCGCAGGCGAATTGGTATCGCACGATTAATCGCCTAATGTGGGTCTGGCGTGGCGTCTCACCTATTGAGATTGAGCATGTATTATCGCGTATTGCAGCCTCAACGGCAGAACGCAGCGACGAAAAGTTGCTCGACACCGTGGTGGGCTATCGCAGCGGTAACTGGATCTATGAATGGTCACATCAGGCCATGGGCTGGCAACAGCGCGCTCAGGAGGAAAAAGATCCGCAGGTAGCTGGAGATTATTGGCTTCAGGCCGCAAATCTCTACAGCATCGCGGCTTATCCGCATTTAAAGGGTGACGATTTGGCTGAGCAGGCCGAGGTTTTGGCTAATCGTGCCTATGAAGAATCGGCCAAACTGTTGCCTTATTCGCTTAAAGAAATTGAGTTTGCCATTGACGGCGGTCGTAAGATCACCGGTTTCCTGCATATGCCGGATAACAGCAACGGACCTTTCCCTACGGTGTTGATCTGTGGTGGCTTGGATATGATGCAGAGCGATAGCCATCGCCTGTTCCGCGATTATCTAGCGCCAGCAGGCATGGCGATGTTAACCATTGATATGCCTTCGGTTGGTATGTCGTCACATTACTGTTTGACTCAGGACTCCAGCCGCCTGCATCAGCAGGTCTTAAACGCATTGCCGAATGTGCCGTGGGTTGATCACACCCGTGTATCGTTATTTGGTTTTAGGTTTGGTGCGAACGTGGCGGTACGTTTAGCTTATCTGGAGCCACGCCGTTTACGCGCGGTCGCAACTTTGGGACCTGTGGTGCACAACTTACTCTGTGACCCACGTATTCAGGAGCGGGTACCTGATATGTACATTGATGTGCTAGCCAGCCGGCTGGGAATGGAGAGCATTTCGGATGCCGCTTTGCGCACTGAGCTAAGCTGCTATTCATTGAAAACTCAGGGGTTGTTAGGGCGCCGCTGTCAAACACCGATGCTGGCAGGATATTGGGATCGTGACCCATTCTGCCCGAAATCTGAGGCTAAGCTAATCGTGGATTCTTCATTGAATGGCAAATTGCTGATGGTGTCATCGTCGCCACTTTATGAAGGTTTTCATAAAGCTTTACATCAAGTTTGTGATTGGATTAGCGAACAATCATATTAATTTGATTGCTAAAGTTTGTAAATTTGTTAAAAAAGAGTAACCACAACAGGAGGATGCTGTATGACATTACCAGGTGGTTACTCTAAAAGCCGCTTAATCAAAAAATTTACTGCGCTTGGCCCTTACATTCGTTCGGGGCAGTGTCAGGAAGACCATTTCTTTTTTGACTGTCTGGCTGTATGCGTCAACGTCAAACCGAATCCGGAAAAACGAGAATTTTGGGGATGGTGGCTCGACCTAGCCGCTGAGGAAACACATTTCACCTATCGCTATTCGTTTGGACTCTTCGATAAGCAAGGTGTTTGGCAAGAGCAAGCCATTAAAGATCCTGAAGTGAACGAGAAATTGGAACAAACCTCGCTTAACTTCCATAACCGCCTACAAGAGCTTTTAACGACGCTCGAGATTAAAATTCAGCCAGCCGATGACTTTTCTGAAGAGTTAGTTCGCCTTAGAGCCTGATCCGGCGCAGTAATAAGTGTGCTTTTGCGTTATGCCTGTTGGCATAACGCGCCTCTCCTGATACTTTTTCTCTTTCCCCTAATTTCTCAAACACCAATAAACGGCAAAAAGATTATGAGTGGCAGCCAAACCCTAGTTGTAAAACTAGGTACCAGCGTACTGACCGGCGGTTCGCGCCGTCTAAACCGTGCCCATATCGTGGAACTCGTTCGCCAGTGTGCTCAACAGCATGCGGCGGGGCATCGTATTGTGATTGTAACCTCCGGTGCGATTGCCGCTGGACGTGAGCATTTGGGCTACCCCGAGCTCCCCGCAACGATTGCCTCAAAACAGTTGCTGGCTGCCGTAGGACAGAGCCGTTTGATTCAATTGTGGGAACAGCTCTTCTCCATTTACGGTATTCATATCGGGCAAATGTTGCTGACGCGCGCCGATTTGGAAGATCGTGAGCGTTTTCTGAATGCGCGTGACACTCTGCATGCCCTGATGGACAATCGAATCGTTCCTGTTATCAACGAAAATGATGCGGTCGCCACCGCGGAAATTAAAGTTGGTGATAACGACAACCTTTCCGCGCTTGCGGCAATTTTAGCGGGTGCAGACAAACTATTACTGTTAACCGATCAGGCTGGATTATTTACCGCCGATCCTCGCCATAACCCAACGGCTGAACTTATCCGTGAAGTCACTAGCATCGATGATGCACTGCGTGGTATTGCAGGTGATAGTGTATCGGGCCTCGGTACGGGTGGTATGACGACTAAATTGCAGGCTGCCGACGTAGCGTGTCGCGCCGGTATTGACGTGATTATTGCAGCGGGCAGCAAACCGGGCGTAGTCGGAGACGTCATTGAGGGTGTTTCCGTCGGGACTCGTTTCCATGCGTTGGAAACACCGTTGGAAAATCGTAAGCGCTGGATCTTTGGTGCGCCACCGGCGGGCGAGATCACCGTGGATGACGGTGCCGTTTCAGCTATTTTGGAGCGTGGAAGCTCACTGCTGCCAAAAGGGATCCGTGAAGTCAGCGGCGATTTTTCGCGTGGTGAAGTGATCCGTATCCGTAATTTAGAAGGGCGCGATCTTGCCCATGGTGTAAGCCGCTACAACAGCGATGCATTGCGCATGATTGCCGGTCATCATTCCCAACAGATTAGCGGCGTACTGGGCTATGAATATGGTCCAGTCGCGGTACATCGCGACGATATGATCGTGAGCATATGATCGTGAGTGAAGGAGCTACCATGTTAGAAGAAATGGGTAAGGCCGCTAAACGCGCATCCTACCACTTAGCCGTTCTTAGCTCGGCACAGAAAAATCAGGCGTTGGCGCTGATTGCTGATTACCTTGAACAAGATAGTGAATCTATTCTAGAAGCCAATCAGATGGACGTTCAGCAGGCACGTGAAAATGGTCTGAGCGAGGCGATGTTAGACCGTCTACAACTGACTCAGAGTCGTTTGGAAGGCATTGCTAACGATGTGCGTCAGGTATGCAATCTGACCGATCCGGTTGGCAAAGTAATTGATGGCAGCGTGCTGGACAGTGGTTTGAATCTGGAACGTCGTCGTGTGCCGTTAGGTGTGGTTGGTGTGATTTATGAAGCTCGGCCTAACGTTACCGTGGATACCGCGGCACTGTGCCTGAAAACCGGTAATGCGGTGATCCTACGCGGCGGTAAAGAAACACATCGTACCAATCAGGCAACGGTAAAAGTGATCCAACGCGCACTGGAGAAAGCCGGTTTGCCGAGCGATGCTGTTCAAGCGATTGAAAGTCCCGACCGAGCGTTAGTTACAGAGTTGCTCAAGCTGGATCGTTACGTTGATATGCTGATCCCTCGCGGTGGAGCAGGGTTACATAAGCTGTGTCGCGAACAGTCCACAATCCCAGTGATTACCGGCGGTATTGGGGTGTGCCATATCTATGTCGATCAGGGAATGGACGTTGAACAGGCATTGAAAATTATCGTGAATGCCAAAACCCAGCGCCCAAGCACCTGCAATACAGTCGAGACGTTACTGGTGAATCAGCATGATGCATCGCAGTTCCTGCCAGCGTTAAGCCAACGTATGCAGGACGTTGGTGTGTCACTGCACGCTTGCCCACGAGCATTACCGCTGTTGAGCCAAGGGCCAGCACCGGTTAAGCCAGTGCAAGAGATCGAGCTAAATGATGAATGGCTGTCGCTGGATTTGAATGTCGTCGTGGTTGAAGGATTAGACGGTGCCATTGAGCATATTCGCGAACATGGGACTCAGCATTCAGACGCTATCTTGACGCGTAATATGCACAGCGCCGATCGCTTCGTGCGTGAGGTCGATTCTTCTGCTGTATATGTCAATGCCAGCACCCGTTTCACCGATGGCGGCCAGTTTGGTCTTGGTGCTGAAGTGGCCGTGAGCACGCAGAAACTCCATGCCCGTGGCCCAATGGGGTTAGAAGCTTTAACCACCTATAAGTGGATTGGCTATGGTGATGATTTAGTGCGTAGCTAAATATTCAGCCAAAGTGAAAACGGCGCTTTGTGCGCCGTTTTTTTGATCTACTCAGCGACTTTAATAATCAACTTACCAAAGTTTTTCCCGCTCAATAATCCTTGGAATGCGGTGATGCTGTTCTCTAACCCGTCTACAATATCTTCTTTAAAAACAATTTTTCCCTGAGCCAACCATGTACTCATTTGGGCATAAAACTCAGGGTAACGATCGCCGTAATCCTGCGAAATAATAAAGCCTTCAACCCGCATACGTTTCTTTAGAATGGTCGACATTAATAACGGCAACCGATCTTGCTGGTGGTCGCTATGATGTCCGTTATATTGGCTGATCATGCCGCATACGGGAATGCGTGCTTTGGTATTTAGCAGCGGAAGAACGGCGTCAAACACGGCTCCGCCTACGTTTTCATAATACACATCGATGCCTTTGTCACAGGCTTGTTTAAGCTGATGGGCGAAATCAGCGGCTCGATGGTCTATACATGCGTCAAAGCCCAGTTTTTCAACGGCATAGCGACATTTCTCTACGCCGCCAGCAATGCCGACTGTACGGCATCCTCGCAGTTTCGCAACTTGACCGACGACAGAACCGACAGCGCCCGTTGCTGCGGCAACCACCACGGTTTCTCCCACTTGTGGATTACCGATATCGGTTAATCCCATATAGCCCGTAAAACCGGGCATACCCAGCAAACCTAAAGCATAAGAGGGATGCGCCATATTCGCGTCTAGCTTTTGTAGGCCTTCACCATCAGAGAGCGCATAGTCTTGCCAGCCGGTGTAGGCTAAAACTAGATCGCCTGCTTGATAATCTGGGTGCAGCGATTGCTCCACGCGACATACGGTACCGCCGCAGATAACATCACCAATCGCGAGTGGGGGAGAATAGGAGGGAACGTCATCTAAACGGCCACGGACATAGGGATCTAAAGAAAGATAGAGCGTACGCAGCAACACCTGACCTTGTTCCGGTTCTGGCTGGGCGACTTTCTCTAAGCGAAAATCCTGATCGCTGGGCATTCCCTGAGGGCGTTGCGCCAACACATAACGGCGATTAATGCGAGATGAGATAGACATAACAGGCTCCGTAACAAGTGAACGGTCATTCCATTATTTTGCATAATGGAAACTTCTTCCAGCCTAACGAAAAATCGCAGTATGTGATGTCGTTTGTGTGCGGCTTCATATGATTTTTGGATATAAACAATACCCTTAAGAACGAAATAGGTTGGAGTGTTGATTAAATCGTCATACGAAACCGGATGCCCTTGACGCTGCTAGATAATTTCACTATCGTAATTTCCGCACTTCGGGTTATACCCAGCAAAATTTCTCCCTGTGCCGATATAGCTCAGTTGGTAGAGCAGCGCATTCGTAATGCGAAGGTCGTAGGTTCGACTCCTATTATCGGCACCATTTCAAAATCCCCTCAAATCTACCGAAATCAACTCAAAGCCCGTATGTTGCGGTTTCTGGCCGGTCTTATCTCCTGTTATCAACCGGACTCAACAGGAATCAAGTTACCAGTTGGGGGCATAAGTGGGGGCATTCTGTGTTCGGTCCAATGAGATGCTCCAATGAAACTTAATGCGCGACAGGTAGACGCTGCTAAACCCAGATATAAAGCCCATAAGCTGGCAGATGGTGCTGGCTTATATCTTTAAGTCGTTCCCTCTGGTTCCCGATACTGTCGGATGAAATATCGCTTCAATGGAAAAGAGAAGCGTATGGCTTTTGGCGTTTATCCGGCAGTGTCCCTTGCACAAGCGAGGGCATTACGCGATGAAGCCAAGAAAAAGCTGGCTGAGGGTATCGATCCATCGTTTGCCAAGAAAGAAGAAAAGCTGGTTCGGGATGTACAGCTCAATAACGGAGCATGGATTCCGCCACACGATGAGTACGATTTTGCATGAAGAAGGGTTCAATACGGCGTGGATTGAAACCCAGCTTGCGCATGTCGATAAGAACGCGATTCGTGGGACGTACAACCATGTGTTGTATCTGAAAGGGGGAAGGGAGATGATGCAGTGGTATGCGGATTATGTTGATAATGTTGTGAAATATAAACTAATCATAGGCTTATGATACGTTCCTTAAATTGGTCGCTTATTAGTAGATAGCGTAGCTACTAAAGCTGAACACCTCCGTTTTGGAGGCGTTCAACCCCAGAAATATTCTTTTTTTGCTGCGTTACATTTATGCTTACTTCAGAAACTTTACATTTGCATCTGACGGTCTGTTTAGTGCCAGGAGCCGACGTTGCTCAAAATGGTGTTTCTGCTTGAACAGCTCAATGCAGTGCTGTGCCGTTCAGGCGATCCCCATAGGAGCCCTAATGTTAAGTCAATATTACATTTAATAATCAATAAACGAATCCTAAAGTGACTACTCAGCGCTTACTGATGTGAAATCTGGACAAATCTTGCCTTCATCTTTTAGAGATGATATGTCTTTTGCAATTGTTGACTGTGAGACATTGAATATTTTTTGCAAGATAATTTGGTTCAATTTCATGAGCTTGCCAGTCGATGAGAGAAACACTATGGCATTCCACCGTTCTTCTTTGCTGATTTCACCATTTGGTTTCCCTACTGTGAAAGTCTGGATATTTCCATTTTTATGGTGTTGATTTTTTTCGACCGGTACAGAAATAATTAATAGTTTTTTCATTTCCTTATAGACAGAGAGTTTACCTGCTTCCTTTACTATGGATACACCGTTGTGAAGTGCATAGATTGCGTCTCTTACCTGTTTATTTTTTAAGCACTTACCTTTCGAAAAGGCCGCTGTCCATTTATCTTTAACATCTTCTGGAACATATTCCATTTTAACCTCAATTGACTGTTTTTAAATGATTTTTTTTGAATATTGAATATTCCAAATCCCATGATACACAATTTATATTTTGCACTCAATGTTTAGCTTACGGTTTTTTAGAGTGTTGAGAATCGCCTAACATGAACTGCGTAACTGAGGATGTTCAAAACGGTGGAAATATTCATTCGTAATGATTGAAATGTCTGCTCTTCGCTCATATCGGACCTTCAGCTCAGTTAGCTTGTCTGCTCAGTGCCATGAATCGAATGTAAGGGTACGCCAGATATCTAAAAGCTCATGGATTATTAGGATGGGTATATGGTTGAGATATCGATCTGGTTCTGATCGATTTTTCCGCTGATGTGTAATGGCTGAAGGTCATGGTCTAGACGTTGGATGTTAAAACTGGGCTGAGCTTCGTTCCGAACAAGAACCTTCTAGTTCAAAAGGCCTTCAGTTTTTGATGCTGGAATAAATTATCATTCAGGTGATGCTGCATAAGGTTGAAAATATTTAAAATGTTAATTTTTTCCTCTTTTCGGCGTTTCTATATCTCAATGGTGGTACTTTGTATTTTTTAGAGAAAATTCGAGTAAAAGTCTGTTGTGAGTCAAATCCATATTTATAGGCTATGCTCAGCACTGGTTCATTAGTTTCAATAAGCTCTTTTGCCGCAAGGCTGAGTTTTTTATCTTTGATATATTTCCCAAGACTAACTTCTTTTATCTGTACAAAAATCCGCTGAAGATGCCACTTGGAGTATCCTGCCCGCGCAGCAACATCCTCTATCTTCAGCGGTTTATGTAAGTTTGAATCAATCCATTGGGTTATCTCATCGATGATATATTCTGTTCGTAACATAAATCGATGCTCATTATAAGAGGGCTGTGACACATCCTGTTTGGGCTGCTAATGATTTACTTATAGATTTCAGCAACCCCGTGCAGCCGGTTATTCCCCGTAGTCGACAGAACCTTGAATGATGTTGCCCCTTGCTCATCAGCCTTACGAGAGAGCGAATTCGATAACTCATCAAGCGTATAGGCATTGCTGGCTGAAACTACACCGATCTTTTCTTTCCCATCTGCATGGTTAATTTCCTGAGCGGCAGATGCGGCATTCACTGAAATAAATCCCATGACCAATGTAGTAATAAGTAGTGATTTCATTTCTAATACCTCTTTTAAAATCTATTTTTGAAACTGGACTCGTATCAGGGGAACTATCCCCCTCTGTATATTTGAATATACAGACCTAAGCTGTCATGAGACTGACCGCTATATGACTAAATTGTCAGGGTTGTAGATTGGTTATTTTTTTGAATACAGGTTCAGCTCGTTAATAATGCACTCCGGTTCTTCACGCAAAGGCATATTGTCTATGTCTAAAACCCCATCATTTTTTTGTGGATCATCAGTCTGCAGATCTGCAAACAGTGGGGTAAGATCCTGCTGTGCTTCGCCTCGCTCAGCCACCAGCTCGAATGTTTTATTTTTTGCCTCGTCGTTGGTTAGGGCACTGACCAGAACCTGGGCGATTTGTTCCCGGGATATCACACCATCTTCCGGTGTTCCCGCATGGCGACGATCCCCCTGAAGCATAACGATTCTGTGTTCATCATCATTGTTGTAATCAAACCAGCCGGGCCTGACGATGGTATAGGGATGACCACTTGCCCTGACCAGACGCTCGGAACGTCTTTTCCAGTCATGAACCTCAGTGTGTTGATTCCAAGTGCTGAGTCGTTCAGTTACGCCAATCGTGGTCATCAGGCCGATACGAACAGGCGTATCCTTGAATATGCGTAAAATATTACGCACTCCGCCGTAATCTATCGCTCTGGCACCAATACGACCCTGACCATCGGAACCGAGAGTGAAAATGATGGCATCAATATCTTTCGGCAATTCGGTGAGTGTTTCCGGCATTGAAACATCACCATAAAAAACATCCGTTCCACGAGGAAGCAATTTTACCTTTCGTTTATTTCTGACCAGCGCGATGGGCTGATGGCCTATTTCAATAGCGGTATTCACGACATGAAGACCAATACTTCCTGTCGCGCCTGCAACGAGTATTTTCATAATAAACCTTCTGATAATTCGGACTTATTTTCGATACGGTCAGAATATCAATTATCATTATTGCCAGTAATGGGGCTAAAATGATTGTGTCTATGAACACCCTTCATGAGTGTGCGATGAAGGGAATGCCTCCATAAGGAAATCGCCGATGCTCAAAGAAAACTTCAACGAACTGCAAATCTTTCTTGTGGTGGCAAGGGAGCGAAGTTTTACCAAAGCAGCGGGAAAACTGGGCGTTTCTCAGTCTGCGCTCAGCCACGCGATGAAAGCCCTGGAGGAAAGGCTCAATATTCGCCTTCTGACTCGCACGACCCGAAGCGTTGCCCCTACGGAAGCCGGTGAGAGAATTATTGCCTGCCTTGAACCGCGTATTGCCGATCTTGAGCAGGAGCTGGAATCGCTTGTTCAGTTGAACGGCACCGCCTCCGGCAATATTCGTTTATCTGCTGGGGAGCATGCCGCGCGAAGTCTGGTATGGCCGAAGTTAAAACCTTTCCTCAGGGAATATCCGGAAATTAATCTCGAACTGGTGGTTGATAACGGCTTTGTCGATATTGTTGAGGGGCGTTTTGATGCAGGGATCCGCCTGGGCGAAAGCGTGGATAAGGACATGATTGCGGTAAGAATTGGGCCGGACATGAGAATGGCCGTAGTGGGAGCACCGTCTTATTTCGCTGCAAATCCTGCACCTGAAACGCCGCACGAGCTACAAAATCATCGGTGTATCAATATGCGCCTGCCGACAGCCGGTGGGCTTTACCACTGGGAGTTTGAGAAGGAAGGGAAACCTTTACGAGTCAGAGTGGAAGGGCAGGTCACGTTTAATCTTCAGGCGGAAAGGATTGATGCGGCGTTATCCGGTTTTGGTATCGCCTGTATACCCGAAGACAGAGTGCAGGATTATATAAAGTCAGGAGAGCTTATTCAGGTTCTGCAGGACTGGTGTCCGTCTTTTCCAGGATATTATCTCTACTACCCGAGCCGTAAGCAGCATCCACCCGCTTTTGCACTGATGATTGATGCACTTCGCTACTCGGAATAACGGGTCCGCCAATTGTTGTGGACCCGTCCGGGTATTAACGGCCTACGCGAGCCTGATGCTCAGGTGAGTAACGTTCGCCGACGATTTTAATCGTTTCAAGCGCCTGAGTTATCTGCCGTGAGTCATCCTGCGAAAGAATGATGTCGGCAGCTCCCAGGTTTTCTTCCAGCCGGTGCAGTTTCGTGGTACCAGGGATAGGTACGATCCATGGCTTTTGTGCCAGCAACCATGCCAGCGCGATTTGTGCAGACGTCACGCCTTTCCCAGCCGCTAGTTCGCCCAGCAATGAGACCAGCTTTTCGTTGGCCTCAATTGCCTGTTCGGCGAAACGCGGCACGGTGCTGCGGTAATCATCCTTGCCAAACGTCGTTCCTGATTTAATTGCTCCCGTCAGGAAGCCTTTACCTAATGGGCTGAAGGGAACGAAACCAATGCCAAGTTCTTCCAGTAACGGTAGGATCTCCTGCTCAGGTTCGCGCCACCACAGGGAATATTCGCTTTGCAGCGCAGTGACCGGTTGTACAGCATGCGCACGGCGAATGGTTTGCGCACCTGCTTCGGACAGACCGAAATGTTTTACCTTACCTTCCGCTATCAGGTCTTTCACCGTTCCCGCAACATCTTCAATAGGCACATCCGGATCGACACGGTGTTGATACAGCAGATCAATGACATCAGTCTTAAGACGGCGTAATGATCCTTCCACTGCTTCACGGATATGCTCCGGACGACTGTTTAAAATCTGCTGCTTGTTGTCGTCGCCAAAGGTAAAACCAAACTTGGTGGCGATGACCACGCGGTCACGAAACGGTTTTAAGGCTTCACCGACAACCTCTTCATTAAGATATGGGCCATACACTTCAGCGGTATCGAAGAAGGTGACGCCGCGTTCAACCGCAGCGCGAATCAGCTCGATAGCCTGACGAGTATTGGTCGCCGGGCCGTAGCCGTGGCTGAGACCCATGCAACCGAGACCAAGCGCGGAGACTTCCAGCCCAGATTTACCAAGAATACGTTTTTGCATTTTATGAATTCCTCTTTTTGCATCGCTTAAACGTCGAGTTTGCGGCCAGTCAGCCATTCCACCATTGCAGGATCACGATGCGAGAAGAAGGCGCTGGTGGCGGTATCAAGTGCGGTAATCTGCAGCATATCTTCAGAACTGAGTTCAAAATCGAGAATGTTGATGTTCTCTTCCATACGTTCTTTTCGCACAGATTTAGCCAGAGAAACGATGCCTCTCTGGAAGATCCAACGCAGTACTATCTGACCCACGCTTTTGCCGTACTTCTGGCCAATTGCTGTTAGCACGGGATGCTGGAACAGACCATTTTTACCCTCTGCAAACGGTGCCCAGGCTTCCGGCTGAATGCCACGGCTTTGATTCCATGGAACCGCATGCAGCTGCTGGTTGAAGGGGTTAACTTCAATCTGGTTCACCGCAGGAGCCACTTTGTTGAAGGCGATAAGGTCGGCCAGTCGATCAGGATGGAAGTTGCTGACGCCGATGGCGCGAATTTTGCCTGCCTGTTGCAGTTCTTCCATAGCACGCCAAGCCCCATGGACATCACCGTAAGGCTGGTGAATCAGGTACAGGTCAACGTAATCAAGTTGCAGTCGATTCAGAGAGCGTTCGAACTGGGCTTTAGCGCCTTCGTAATGGGTATCCTGTAGCCACAGTTTGGTCGTTACAAAAAGTTCGTCACGGGCGATACCGCTTTGTTTCAGAGCATTCCCGACCTGAGTTTCATTCTGGTAAGACGCGGCGGTATCGATCAGACGGTATCCCGTATCGATGGCATCAATAACGGCTCTTTCGCATTCAGCGGCATCAGACATCTGAAATACACCAAAGCCCAACAGGGGCATTTCAACACCGTTGTTCAGTTTTACAGTTTGCATGACGTTATCCTTCAGCTGTTGTGTAGGAAAAGCATAACGCAAACTGATTTATTCGATTAGATGGGGTAATTAGCTAGGGTTTATTAGATATGTTCATTAATTTAGAGGTGGCTGAAGGTCGGCTTTGTGCCAAAAGTGGACATTGTTGGCTCATGGTATGTTAGTTTAAGGAGGCAGGTCATGCCCTGTATTTCGCTGTGGTATAATAGTTGCGCAATTCATACAAGGGAGCGTTACATAGTGAAAATTGTTTTCGAGGTTAATGGAAAGAAAGTCCCACTAAAATCTTTAAAATACATAAGCAAAAAAGATCAACTCGAAGTAATGAAAAACTGGTTTTTTGAAAACTTTGAAGATCCGGCAAATGCTTGTCCGTATGAAAGTAGAGAAGGTGGCTATGCTTACATATATGGCGGGCCGTATGATGCGAGCGAAGAACTACAAGCCATCTTCAATCAACATGTTAAATCTGAGTATATCGAGGAATTAGTAGATGACTTACAAACACAATGTTTTGACTGGTCTGGAAACTCAAATAATATAGATGATTGGTACGATGATGATATCTACAATGCTGTAACTTCTTCTGAAAATCCGTATTTAAAATTCATTGACAATATCGATAAAATAAAAAAACTTGCAAAAGATAAAACTGAACAACAGCAAAAAGACCACTTGCTTAGTTTGCTCTACACAAATGTTATTACAGCTTTGGAAACGCTTTATGTTGAACTATTCATTAACTCTATAGAGAAAGATGATGTTTACATAGCAAATTGTATAGAAAAAGGTAAGACTGAATTTAAAGTAAGCAAAGATATTGCTGCGTTGCCTTTCAAAGGTGAACCAATCGAGAAAATTAGGGGAGAGCTAATCAGGTCAATCAAGGAACACTTGATCAGTGCAAGCTGGCATAGTACTAAAAAGGTAATCGACCGCTATGAAGCTACATTCGATATAAAAGTACAAAAAGACTGTCCGATAGAAGCTATTGAATTGGCAACCCTCAATCGAAATCACTTAGTGCATCGTGGTGGAAAGGATAAAGAAGGAAACCTCGTAGTGATTACAGACCAGACTCTTGAAACGCTGATTGAAAATGCGTCGAACTTGGCAATTGTGCTCTACAACAGTTTGAATGTAGCAACGAATAAAACCACCATTTTACAACCAGATGACAAACCGTTCATTCATGAATTTTAATAGCGCAGGTCATACATGGATATTCGCACACGAAAGACAAAATTTATAGAGTCGTTAGATTCAACTGAAGTGATACGCAAAGCAGTAAGTCTCGCTATAGATTGCATTATTGATAATCATAATAGTAATGAAGATACCCCCTTAGTTATTACAAGCTATGATGATTTCTGTAGACTCCAGGTACTAGATTGTGTACAGGAATTTTGCGAAGCTGCGTTCCCCGATCTGGATAAATATTACTTTAATCCTAACATACTTCGCATTAACGGCAAGACTAGTGAAGAAGCCTGTATTAACTTAATTAAACTCTTAAGAAGTACAAAAGGCATACTATTCTGGTCAGATGCCTCATCGTGGTTCTCTAGCCTCCCCGACGGATTATTCCATGTTGTTAACATTGATCAAAAAATCGTTACTCGCGGCCTCAATAAGAAAAACTCTAAGCCGACAATAATCAATAAAGAGTACAGCGTAGATACACTGCTATCAGAGTTATTTTTGAATGGCGCGCACATGGAGCAAACCAACGCACACAACGTTTCTGAGGGAGACATGAAGTTCTATGATGAATGCCATGCTGGATTAATCAGACCTATACCCGCTCCAATAGGCGCGTCATACGATGAAGAGATCACAATTAATTCTCCAGATTGGCAAAAGCTCGCGTGTGTAGCTTTACGCCGCTATCAGTCAAAGGAATGTCATGACGGAATGCAATGGGATACAACCGATCATGGTTGGATTGATGTAATCGCGTATCCATTCATCGAAGAAATACAATCAATGGATAATAGTGGTTATCGACAATGTTTAGTTGGGCTAGTCACAATAAACAATTCAAATGTAAATTCCCCGTACTTATCTACCGTTTGGATACATCCATTTTATCGCAGGAAGAGGTTATTAAGTAAGTTATGGTCAAAATTACAAGAGTTATATGGAAGTAACTTCGAAATTGAGCAACCTAATGAAAATATGAAAGCATTTTTGAAAAGTGTGAAACACGCAGATTACTAATTTATGGATCAGCCTGTGGAGTTAAGGTTGGTGTGAACAAGTAGGGTAACAGCCTCAATGTGATGCTATGCTGACCTGTTCCCTGAGAATTCACACAGAAGGCTGTTAGCAATGCCCGCTCTTCGCTCACAGCAGACAGCCACGTTCAACAATTTACCGCCAGGATTAGGCCTTTTTTAATTTTATAAAGCTTATATTTGTATTGAGCCCTCACTAATGAAGGCTCAATACTATTTCGTCCTACTGCAGATCTTTTTCCTTCAGGAATTTACTCACCAAATCAGCAATCTGCACATTATTTAAATCAGAGAACGGGAAGTGGGTATTCCCTTTGATTCCCACTTCAGGCAGATGCGTCACAGTGACATCCCCGCCATGCTTGTTCACCACGTCACGCCACTCGCGAGCCATCGCCAGACGTACTCGCCAGCTGTCCTGCGCGGGCATGGCGACAGGTTTATCCGGGATGTTATCTCCGTAGATAATCAGTATCGGGATTTTAGTCAGCGCCATAAACTGCTCCATTGGCACAGGCTCACCCTTCAGCGTGTCGAACGCGCTTGGCATCGGGGCAGGGAGTTCTTTCTCCGGAAAGACAAAGCTGCTGCCAGGCTCAAAGGCGACAATGGCTTTGACCTTGTCGTTTTTCATCGCAGTATACCAGCCTGGTCCGCCACCCTGAGAGTGGGTGAAGAGGATAGCAGGGCCGGATTTATCCACGACGGCGGACATCGCATCAGAGATGACATTGATATCAAACGGCCCAGTATTTGGGGTCATCTGACGGAAATATTGATTCAGCGCTTCTTTGTCGTGAGAGAACTGAACGCCTTTAAAATACTCTGGCCACACACCAACGCGGAACTGGTTGAACCACATTTGTTCATCCGGTTTAGGCGTAATAGTGCCTTCTACCGTCGTGCGCCCGGCGCTGCCCCGGCGTGGCTGATCGACAAGATAGGTGGAGAACCCGCGACGCAGGAATATGTTCTGGAAACCTTCACGACCATCCGGCGTGCTTTCCCAAGTGCGGGAGAACTGGCCTGCACCGTGCAGCATGACGATAGGGTATTTATGCGGATTCTCCGGAATTTGGTAGAACACGGAGGCATGATCGCCATGATAGGTTTGGCCAGCAGAATCCAGCGGTTTTTTCGCGTCAAATGTTCCTGATGCGGTGATGATAGTGCCACCAGCAGAAAAGCTTCCCTGTTCCTGAATGACCAGCGGATCGGCGTATACCGACTGAGCCACTAGGCCACCTGCCATCACGCAGATGGCCAGCGTTTTTAAGATTGTCTTCAAGATTACATCCTCTGTTATGTTTGCCGTTCAATCATATCTGAGTTGTCCGCGTTAATTATTTAGCACTCCTGATTGCCCTTATTTGGCAGACTCATAAATGCGGGCGATTAACTGCGTATTGTCTCTAACCAGTGAGTGACTGTTTCAGTGGTTCTTCGCTCTTGGTCGCATTCAATGACCAGCGGTTTTTCCCGACGGGCAGTTGGGGCGAGACTGGCAAGGATGTCGTCGCTGTCTCCTTTACCGTAGCCACCGTGAGTAATAAAGGGGATGAGTAATTTGCCCGTAAGGTTATGGTTGCTGAGAAAGGTTTGTACTACAGGCGGCACGCTGGTTCCCCAGATCGGAAAGCCTAAATACACGGTCTCATAGCGGGAGATATCGGCGACGCTATTTTTTAATGCGGGTTTTATTCCTCGCTCACGCTCATTTTTCGCCTGTTCAACGGTCTGAAAATAGTCTTCCGGATAAGGCGTAGCCGGTTCGATTTCAAACAGATCGGTATGCAGGCTGCGGTGAATGACGCCCGCAATGACTCGTGTATTTCCGCTGCGGGAAAAGTACGCTACCAGAACACGGCTTTTACCCTGCACGTTTGCCTTTCCTGTGGACGCTGTCGCCAAGGAAGCGTTAGCCAGCGTGAGCCCGGCAAGTGCGGTGATTAACATTCTGCGGTTAGGATCATGCTCCATACCCAACTCCTAATGGCTTGCGAGCGCCTGTTGCAGTGCTTTTTCAGCTCGCGTTGCTGCATCATTTTCGCCATGTTCACGCAGAACCAGTGCCAGTTGGCGCAGCTGCGCTGCCGTAAGACCGACCCTCATGCTGGCTCGCGTATGCGATAACAGCTGGGCTTCAACGCCTGGCGTGGCCGCTAACGCGCCAACCGTTGCCAGTTCTCGGCTTTGCCAGTCAAGGTTGTCGCGGGCGAAAATGTCGCCGAAAAGATGCGTTTGCAGGAACTGGTTAATCTCCGGGGCAAAATCAAACAGCGGGCCCTGAACGGGCGCGCCTGAGATTTTCGTCTGGTTTGCAGTACCGACACGGCGAAGCTCATCCCCGACAGGGATAGGGGCAACCGGTTCTTTGCCCTCAACGTCTTCGATGCCTCGTTGTTTACGTGCTTCGACGACCTTCATCAGTTCATTAAGCGCATTCAGGCTGCGAGGGAAGCCCGTGTAGGCATAGAGCTGGACGAGGATCTCTTTAGCATCGTTTATCGTAAGTCCGGCGTCGAGTGCCTGATTCAGGGCGGCATTCAGCTTATCCATCTGACTGCTGGCCATCGATGCCGCAATCAACGGGATGGCCTGTTGGCTGGCTGACAGCGTATCTGAAACGGTTTGTTCGTGGTTCATTTCTGAGGCTCCTTTATTGACGGGCGCAGCATGTGCCGCGAGACCAAAACCAAAGGTCAGCAGTACCGCTGCCGCTAATGTTTTAATGGGCGTGGTATTGTTCATCTGTCACTTTCTCCATCCAGTTAACGCTTTTGCCATCCACAATCCCGGTTATCGCCAGATGCGTCATCGCGCTGCCGGGGGCCGCCCCGTGCCAGTGTTTGACGCCCGCCGGGCAAGAGACAACGTCACCGGCGCGGATAACCTGCACCGGCTGACCTTCTTGTTGGGTGAGCCCAACACCCGAGGTCACAATCAGCCGCTGACCTGCCGGATGCGTATGCCAGGCGGAACGAGCTCCGGGTTCAAACGTGACATAAGCCCCGGAAACACTGATGTCGTTATCCGGTTTGAAGAGAGGATCAACCCGGACGCGACCGGTAAAGTTCTCGGCTGGCCCGTACACCGCGTTCTGACTTCCTGCGGGGGCGATATGGACAGCAGGATTTTGCTCCGCTGCCCAGGATGAAAATGCGAATAGGGGCAGTAATAGCCCGAGGTAACGTAAATGTCTGATCATGCAAAGCGTCCTTATCATTGAAGAGGCGGATTGCCTGCCATGATTTTATCGAGGGTGTGATGACGTCAGGCTGACGCCCCCCTGACAATTCTGTCAGTTAAGTCTTGTACCCGCTCAGTGCCGGATTGAGCATTGTCCGCCGCTTTATCCGCTTGTATCGCAAAGGTGAGGCCAAATGTATTGATACCGTTTTCACTACGGGCAAAGACATTTCCTCGGTGCATAATGGCGACGGCGCGTACAATAGATAAGCCCAATCCATGATGGGTATCACTCCTGGCTCGGGAAGTGTCGACGCGATAGAACCGTTCGAAAAGCCGGAGTAGGTGCTCTGGTGCTATCGGTTCGCCTAGGTTTGAAACTTCAACACAGGCTTGATCGCTTTTTTCGCTTAAGCGCACCGTAACCGTGCTATTGGACGGCGAGTGTCTTGCGCTGTTTTCCAGTAAATTAGCCAGTGCGCGGTGGAACAGTCGTCTGTCGATGCGCGCGGTGATATCGCCCTTAACCTCCAGAGAAAGCTGTTTTTCAGCAAAAGAGGGCTCAACATACTCCGCGGTTTTCAGGGTTTCTTCTCGCAGGGATACCTGCATAAGCTGGGACGCATGTTCACCCGCATGGGCATGGGACAGGAACAGCATGTCGTTAACGATAGACGTCATGCGCTCAAGTTCTTCCAGATTGGAACCCAATAACTCTTCCAGTTCATCCTGTGAACGTCGGCGTGAGAGACCCAGCTGCGTCTGGCCGATCAGATTGGTCAGCGGTGTACGAAGTTCATGAGCAACATCGGCGTTAAAGCTTTCGAGCTGACGCCAAGCCACTTCCTGCCGCTCCAGCACGCCATTAAAAGATGACGCTAATTGCTGTAATTCGTCAGGTAATGCTTCGGTATTCAGTCGCTGGCCATGGTCTCCCGGTGCGAGATACTGGGCCTCTTTACTGAGTGCTTCAACGGGACGAAGACCGATCCTTGAAACGACGTATCCCAGTAAGGCGACAGTTACGACGCCCAGTGTGGTAATGATCAGCAATGTACGCGTGAACGCATCAAGTGTGCCCATGTACGGCGTGGAGTCGATAGCAACCACATAGCGTAGCTCAGGCCTGTTACCGTTGGCGGGGATCGTTTTCACTAACAGAAACAGTGAGCATGCACCTTCCGATGCGCCGGGCACTTTATTAAAGCCTTCCTGCAAAGAAGACCACTGAACACCCACCGGTGGTGTTCCCCCCATGCTAAAGCGTGGGTTATCGCTTACAATCCAGTAGCGAACGCGCTCACCTTCAGAATTGGTTAACACGGTGAATTTATTGGCCAGCGTAGACCAGCCGTCAGCGGAGGTTCGGGCGGTGATCCACGGGCTCATTAATGATTCACGGAATAACAATTCGTTGTGCATCTGCTTTTGCAAAGAGTCATGCAAGGAGCTTCTGAGCAGGATGCCGACAACGGACACAATCAGCAGCGCGGATAAGGCAAACATCAGCGCCAGGTGAACGGAGATGGAACGCTTAGACATGTTTATCCCTTTCACTATTCTGACCGGACTTCGAGGACATAACCCATGCCACGAACGGTATGCAGCAGTTTGACGTCGAACGGCGCATCCACTTTGGCTCGCAGGCGTTTAATGGCCACTTCAACCACGTTGGCATCGCTGTCGAAATTCATGTCCCATATCTGCTCGGCAATCATCATTTTTGACAGAATCTCCCCCTGATGCCGGGCCAGAAGGCTCAACAGGGAAAACTCTTTCGCGGTCAGCTCCAGTCTTGTTCCGGCGCGAAATACCCGGCGAGCCAGCAGGTCGAGATGCAGATCGTGAATTTGCAGCTGGGTGATGTCCGCGCCATCCGTAGAGCGGCGGCGCACCAGGGCCTGAATACGCGCCACCAGCTCAATAAGCGAAAAGGGCTTGGGCAGATAATCATCCGCGCCAAGACGCAGCCCTTTAACGCGCTCGTCGACTGATCCCCGTGCCGAGAGCATCAGCACCGGCGTCTGTTTGACTGCCCGCACGCCCTCGAGAACCCGATAGCCGTCCATCCCTGGCAGCATCACATCCAGTATTATCGCGTCGTAGTCGAATTCCAGCGCGTAATGAAGACCTTCCGCGCCATCTGCAGAGACATCTACCGTAAACCCGGACTCACCCAGGGCACGGGAGAGATAGGTTGATGTTTTTTCTTCATCTTCGACTAACAACAGGCGCATAAGAGACTTCCTTTTAACTTTGCAATCGAGACCATTGTGCCTCCTGATTGCCAACATAAAGCTGACGGTTTTCTGACAGCGCTGTCAGAAATGCTTTCCCATCCCAGTTTGTTTCCTGACAAAAATGTTATTTCCCCGTCACGATGCTGACAGCGCTCTCCGTCTAATCTGAGCCTGCAAATTTGATTCCGCGAGCCTGCATAATCAGGCTGACACTCATCGGGAGAGACCATGAAATTCACGCTTATCAGTGCAGTGCTACTCACGGCAATGGCCGGAGTGACCTCAGTCAATGCGGCTGATTACAAACAAAACCCTTTCACATTGGCCTATGACGGTGCCATCACCGAGAACGTCAAAGGCAAGGTCAACATTCATCCGGTGAAATACGATCTGCATGGCATCCAGATTGCTGCGAATGTCTATACCCCTGCTAACTACGATCCCGCAAAAAAATACCCTGCGGTGGTGGTCGCGCATCCAAATGGCGGCGTAAAAGAGCAGGTCGCTGGGTTGTATGCCCAGCGTCTTGCTGAGCAGGGCTACATCACAATTACCGCCGATGCAGCGTATCAGGGCGCTAGCGGTGGAATGCCTCGAAGCGTGGATAAACCCGCTAATCGTATCGAGGATATCCACGGCATGGCTGACTACATTAGCCAGTATCCTGGTGTAGATACTGCCCGCCTCGGTCTGCTTGGCATTTGCGGTGGCGGTGGTTATTCACTCGTTGCGGCCGAAACTGACAAGCGGTTCAAATCGATAGCAACCATCAGCATGTTTAATTCAGGCCTTGTGCGCCGCAACGGTATGCAGGATTCACAGCTGGATACTCTCCAGCAGCGGCTTCAGCAGGCTTCTGACGCACGTGCTCAGGAAGCCGCCGGAGGCGAAGTACTTTACTCTGGTGATGCCAACCTGACTGATGAACAGATTGCTAAATTACCTTTTGCCTTGTATCGCCAGGGCTACGAGTACTACTGGAAAACCCACGCGCACCCGAACTCCACGTTTAAATACACCACCAGCAGTCTTCTGGATTTGATGAGCTTTGACGTAACGGACCATATCAATCTCATCAATAAACCCCTGCTGATGATTGCTGGTACAAAAGCGGATACGCTCTATATGACTGAAGATGCGTTCGCGAAAGCCACCGGTACGAAGGACAAAGAACTCTTCCTGATCGATGGCGCGACCCATATCGAAACGTATTGGGTGCCCAAATATGTTGACCAGGCAATGCAAAAGTTAGACGTCTTCTTCGATAAGAATATTTAATTAGCCTCCGATAACACCCCAGCCGCGCAGGCTGGGTATGCCTTTCAGTTGAAGCCACTTACCGCTGCATTTCACATTGCGTATTCACGCGATATACCCAGATTAACCAAGTTGCGGTTAAAGATAATTACGCTGATTAAATAGGTGCTATGAGTTAAATTCATAAGCGTGGCGGAGATGCGGTGGTCATTTTTTTAGCTGAACGGTCAGTGCCATCAAGGCGCTAGCTGCTGTAAACAACGCAATTATCCAGCCCATGGTCCACGGCGTGCCATCACTGAACAGAGCGAGAAGCAGTGAAGATATGATGCCGCTGCCGTATTGTAATGCGCCCATTAGCGCCGATGCGGAACCAGCCACATTAGGCACTGCGTCTAGTGCGCAAGCCGTGGACGTTGCTGCGATGATGCCATTCATAGAGAAGAACACGAACACAGCGCCGATAATCACGGTAATTCCACCTATCCCTAGGCCCGTTGTGACCGCCAGCACTATTGCCGCAATAGTGGCGATGAATACGGCATTCCTGAGCAACGCTTCCAGTGGATAGCGGTGAACCAGACGTCTGTTGACCATGCTCACCGCCATCAGTCCAACAATGTTTACTGCAAACAACCAACCGTAGTGCTGTGGATCAACGCCGAAGTAAGTGATGTACACAAACGGAGAGCCGGTGATAAAGGCGTAGGCTGCAACGTAGTAGAACGTCAGACATAGCGTAAAACGCATGTATTTGGCGTTGGTCAGTAAGGCATAGTAATTGTGAAAAGCTTTGGTTACGGAGGCTTGTGAGCGTTTTTCAGCAGGTAATGTCTCTGGCAACCAGAATAAAGACAACAGCATTAATGTTCCGATAATCGTCAGCAGCCAGAAAATGGCATGCCACGAGGTGACTTTAATCATCTGCCCGCCGATAAGGGGCCCAGCAATTGGCGCGATGGCCATGATGATCATCAGGGTCGAAAGCATTTGTGCTGCACGAGTGCGGCTAAACAGATCGCGGATCATTGCTCGAGCCAGCATCGGCCCGGTACAGGCACCTAAAGCCTGAAAAACTCGCCAGAAGACAATTTGTACAATATCTGTTGATAACGCGCAGCCCACCGAGCCGATGATGAATAGACCTAAACCGATAAACAGTGGCAGACGACGCCCATAACGATCGCTAATGGGTCCCCAAATCAGTTGTGCGATGCAAAAGCCGATAAGGAACCCTGTGATTGTCAACTCAGCATCCCCCTGTAAATCTTTTGCCATGAGCGGCATAGCGGGAAGATAGATGTCGGTTGATAAAGAGGTTACAGCCATGAGAGCGCTGAGAATGAGCAGAAACGAGAGACCGGTTTTTTTAGCTGTAGCCGACTGTGTACGTGCCTGTTGATTAAGCATGATGATCCGTTTGACATAAAAAGATAGGGGTATGTTAACGGGTTTGTGCTTGTTGATAATCACAGGCAGGAGGATTGGCACTATGAGTAATATTCATTAATCCTTCACATGGCATTGGCCTATATAGAAATGATGATGAATGAACTCAGTAATAGGCTAAGGTTTTGTTTATTGGAATTACACTAGCGGCAGGTGGGGGCGCTAAGATCCCCCTATTATAATGTAAGAAAATATTGTCTCTCCTTGATGGATTTAGGGGAGGGGGAAGATAATCAGCTCAAATCACTCATCCGCTTTATGAGCCCAAGCGGGCATTGCCGTCAGATAACGTTTTGCCCGCTTTTTTGCTTCTTCCGGACCGACTTTTTGCCAAGAATCAAGGAAGCCGGCTAAGCCTGATACCGCTTCTTCCCAAGGTTTAAGATTGCCGTTGCTGTCGCTGCAGTACGCGCAATATGTATCACTGGTACTGTGTGCATCGGGGGCCGACATCGGCATTCCACAAGCCTGGCAGAACTGTTCATGTTGTGACATATGATGCTCCTGATAGTGATGTCCTGATTAATAAATATACTGAATACGTATTGTGTAGGTGATGCATCAGATCAAAGCAAAGGCGAAGCTCCCAGTATCTCCAGTCAGAAATACCGGGAGCCTGTTGTTACTTGGCGATAAGCGCGAACACGCCCCAGCCAAAGTATTCTCTCGCATACGCAACGTGGCGTTTCGGTGAGATGTTTAGCTCGGCCCTGACTTCCGCTGCGAAGTCGTCGTCTGGATTAGCCTCCAGCCAGCGGCGCATGGTCAGCCATTTCGCGGCCTCATACCGATCCCAACCTTCCTGATCTGCTAGTACCATTTCCACCACGTCATAACCGAGATCGTCGAACGCGCTGACAAGCTCCGGCAGCGTCAGGAAATCAGCAATTGAGCTGACGCCACAGGCCTGGGCTATTTCTTCCGTCGCGGGTAGCTGACGCCAGTAAGGTTCACCGATAAGTATGATCCCGCCCGGTTTAAGGCTCTGCGCCAGCAGTTCGACCGTCCCGGCGAACCCACCGGCAATCCATGTCGCGCCGACACAGGCCGCCACGTCACATTTTTCATTGGCGACGTAACCGGCCGCATCGTTATGAATAAAATGCACTCGTTCGCTGACGCCGAGTTCTTCGGCGCGCCGTCTGGCCTGCTCGCTGAACAACTGGCTCATATCGATACCGACACCGGTAATGGCGTGATCCCGGGCCCAGGTACAGAGCATCTCGCCCGAGCCGCTACCGAGGTCAAGTATTTGGGTGTCCGGCTTCATGCGCAGCACGCGACCCAGCGTGGCGTACTTCTCTTCGGTGAACGGGTTATGGATGCGGTGTTCACTTTCGCTAATCGTAAAAATACGTGGGATATCCAATGTTGGCATTCCTTTCATTGAGTGAGTAATAAGAGAATAAGGTTCGTTTTTTTCGGCCAGCAGATTGGCCTCTTTGCTGTAGCCGAAAGCGCGGGCTTCGACGTCGAGAATGTCATCGGTATCGCCTTCAGAGGCGACATGAAAAGTGAGGCAGGGGTTTGTCATCAGAGGCTCCTTAGCGATTGTCCAGTTGTGCGCGGACGTTGTTCAGCCCAGTGGTATTGATACGGTAGGGCTGTCCGTTGACGGACTTAATTAGCTTTTTGGTTTTGAGTTTTTTGAAAACGGCGAGCGTGCAGTCGCTGAGCAGGAGCCCTTCGCGGCTGTAGCATTCAACAGAGGTTACGCGGCCTGATGCATCGCGAATGTGCGCGATCCGGCCACCTTTAGCGAGAACGTGTAAGGTACGTTGTTCCTGACGGGATAAATTCATACTGAAGAACCTGTTTAATCATCATGTGCAAAACGTGCAAACACACAGCGGTGTCCGCATTCGATTTCGGCGCATTGATAATCAGTCCGGCCTGAAAAGGTCGGTAAGCTGATTATCGGATGATTACATTCTCCAGCATCAAAGCCTCGGGTAGAGTTGAAAGGTATTTACGCAGTGAATGATAACACGTAGTTTTAGGAGGGATATATTTCAGTAGAAAAAGTGTGATGTACTTTGGAAATCGAACGCCAGCCCACTTACTGAAAAAAGACATGCGCGGCGGTATCGATCAGGGGGTATCCCGTATCGATAGCACCAATAACGGCTCTTTCGCATTCAGCGTCATCAGACATCTGAAACACACCAAAGCCCAGCAGGGGCATTTCAACACCGCAGTGCAGTTTTACAGTTTGCATGACGTTATCCTTCAGCTGTTGTGTAGGAAAAACATAACGCAAAGTGATTTATTCGATTAGATGGGGCAATTAGTTAGGGTTTATTAGTGGCGTTCATTAATCCTATTGAGGATTGATGGCGACTTTGTGACAGAGGCAGACGTTGAGTGCCTTTTAAACGTTGCTCGAAGCAAAACGTTGAGGTGAAAGAGAATAGGAAGGTGGCGTAAATTTAAATAATACTTACCGAGTTTGATTGTTCTGCCTGAAACGCCTGCAATGAGATATATCTATATTACACTGGATAGTAATTATCCATTTGTGGGGCAATTAGGGATGGAGCAGCATTCGAACAATAAGCGCCGTACTTTCAATACTGCAAGAATGTGGCAGAACTATAGTGATATGGTCAGACAGGCGTTATCTGTGAGTATCCCGTGGTTCACATTTGTGAATGTTAGTTTTGCGCTGATCATTTTGTTCCGCAATTTTCTCATCAGTCACTTTGACCGCTCGCTCGGCACACACACTGAAATATTGCCGTTTATAGACGAAATAACGGTCGGTATTATTGTTTTGTCGCTTATGTTGGTACTTTTCATCTATCGCCTCCCCGCTAGGTTTACACCCCTTTGTGTAGCGATGCTGATGGCTATCAGTCTGATGTGGAGTTACTGCAGTTTCTACTTTATTGTCTGGTGGCAACTGCCTTTTGCTTGGCCTCTCAGCGTCATCCTTATGCTCACCGCGCTGGCAGCACTTTATTATCATCCACTGGCCTTGCTACTTTTCATCACCCCTTTATGGCTGACCACCCTGATGGCCAGTGTGCAGCTTAATCAGGGGGTTAACATTCGGTTTTTATTGGTCTGGCTTCTTCTCACTGCCATTCTCATTTATGGCCGCGTTATCCTACAACGCTGGTTTGATGAAGCTTGGTTGCGTTATCAGGAGAACCGGATGCTTATCGCGCGGCTCGACGTTATGGCTCACCAGGATGCGCTGACGGGGACTGCTAATCGGCGGTCAATGGAAAACTTTCTTGATGACGCTCTTCTACAGGCTGAGCCGTTTGCGCTACTTATGCTCGATGTGGACTATTTCAAACGCTATAACGACCACTATGGTCATCAGGCTGGAGATGCATGCCTGATAAAAGTAGCCGACATAGTGAAGACGTCAGTACGTACTCCGGCCGATTTAGTAGCGCGTTACGGTGGCGAAGAGTTTGTCATTGTGCTGCCCGCGTCCTCCTTGGATGACGCTGTGCGGGTTGCCGAACGTATTCAGACGAACCTGCGAGAAATCTCACTGCCGCATGCCGCTTCGGAGGTTAGCGAAATGGTCACAGTCAGTATGGGCATCACCCTTTCCAAGGACGGTGATAGTGCTTACGGAATTATTGCCAGAGCGGATGAAGCCCTTTATCGGGCAAAACAGCAGGGACGTAATCGTTGGGAAAAGTAAAACCAGTCGACATTCCAAATCATCTACCATGTAGGTTACTAGAACAATGAAGTTTCTAGAACCTTAAAAAATAGTCTACGAAACCCATCTTTATTATCCTACACATGACTATGCTGCTTAGCATAAGGCTCGCTCAACGCTGACAGTCATGTTCAACAGCTTTGCACCAACATTAGACCATTTATTATTATAAAACAGAGGATGTATGAGCCCTCAATGATGAAGGCTCATACATCCTCTGTTATGTTTGCCGTTCAATTATATCTGAGTTGTCAGCGTTAATTATTTAGCACTCCTGATTGCCCTTATTTGGTAGACGTCATGAATGTGGACGATTAGCTGCATATCTTTTCTAACCTATTCAGTTTTACTATTTGCATGAGGCTATCCTTCAACTGTTCTATTGGAAACGCGTAACTCAAAGCGATTAATTCGATTGGGTGGGGGCATTCACGAGTGTTTATTAGTAGTGTCCATTAATTTGCAGATATTTGAACGATAGATTTTTGCCTGAAGTAGTTATTTATGAATAAGGCTCATAAGGCTATGTTCTTTGGCTGACTTAACCTGATCGTTTCGAGGCGCTATGCTGTATGAAAGCTCACCATGATAGGGTCAATACCTGAAATGATTTGCTATAAGCTGATGGCTATATCTGTAAAAGAGGGATACAAATGAAAGACGTTATTGTTGTTATCGGGAGTGGCTCGATTGCTCAGGCCATTGCGCGACGTGTCAGCGTTGGGAAACATATTCTTCTGGCTGATATCAAAATAGAGAATGCCCATCAGGCTGAAAACACGCTCTCTCGTGCGGGTTTTGAGGTAAGCACGACGACTGTCGACGTTAGTTCCCGCCAATCGGTTCAGGCGCTGGTGAATACAGCATCTGCGTTAGGTGACATTAAAGGCGTTATTCATACGGCAGGGCTTTCTCCCTCGCAGGCGAAAGCACAGGATCTCATCCGCGTTGATCTCTACGGCAGCGCCGTGCTGTTTGAGGAATTTGGTAAAGTTATTGCGGCAGGTGGGTCCTGCGTTGTGATTGGCTCACAGTCTAGCCATCGTTTAGACGTTGATGCTCTAACACAAGCTCAGGCGGATGCGCTTGCAACCCTACCGCCTGAAGACCTTCTCGAACTGCCTTTGGTGAAAGAAATTAAAGACAGCTTATATGCTTATCAGATATCCAAACGCTGCAACGCACTTCGCGTTATGTCAGAAGCGGTGAAATGGGGTAAGCGCGGTGCGCGAATTAACTGTATCAGCGCAGGTATCGTCTATACGCCTTTGGCCTATGACGAGCTTAACAGTGTTGAAAGGGGCGCATTCTATCGAAATATGTTGGATAAATCTCCGGCTGGACGGGGTGGTACGCCGGATGAAATCGGTGCGCTGGCGGAGTTTCTGTTTGGGCCTAATGGCACCTATGTGACGGGAAGCGACCTGCTGATTGATGGTGGCGCAACGGCCTCTTATAAATATGGTGAATTACGTCCGTAGTAATACGCCCTGATTTCCCCACAACGTGATGATAACCTTGTTAAATCATCACGTTCCATTTCCTGTTTGGAGATTCACCGATGACTTTAAATGTGAAAGGTTATGCCGCTTTCGGAGCGAAAGAAGATTTAGTACCACATAACTTTGTCCGTCGTGATCCTCGCGATAATGATGTAGTTATCGAGATTTTATACAGTGGCGTTTGCCACTCAGATATCCATAACGCTTTTAATGATTGGGGTGGTGCAAAATACCCGATGGTACCGGGGCATGAAATCATTGGCCGTGTCATTCAGGTCGGGAAGGCCGTCACCAAATTCCGCGTGGGCGACTATGCTGGTGTGGGCTGCATGGTGGATTCCTGTCAGCATTGTAAACCTTGTGAGCAGGGGCTGGAGCAGTACTGTGAAGAGGGGAATACATTAACCTATAACGACGTTGACAGACATGACCATATGCCAACCTATGGCGGTTATTCCGACAAGATTGTTGTCACCGAAAAATTTGTTATCAAAGTGCCTGATACTCTGGATTTAAAAGGGGCTGCACCGCTGCTATGTGCCGGTATCACAACATGGTCACCGCTTCGTCACTGGAATGTTGGCCCTGGCAGCAAAGTGGCTGTAGTTGGTTTAGGTGGTCTGGGACATATGGCGATTAAATTAGCGAAAGCTCTGGGCGCAGAAGTTACGTTATTCAGTCGTTCGCCGAATAAAGAAGCCGATGCCCGCCGCTTGGGGGCCTCGCATATTGTTATTTCAACCGATGAAAAGCAGATGCAGGGGGCGCATAACCAGTTTGATTTGATTATCGATACAGTACCTTATGTCCATGACCTGAATCCCTATATTCCCACGCTGGCGCTGAGTGGAACTCTGGTGCTTGTAGGATATCTGGGGGATTTGAACCCAATGCTAAATAGCGCACCGCTGATCTTAGGGCGAAAATCCGTGGCTGGGTCAGTCATCGGTGGGATTGCGGAGACGCAGGAAATGATTGATTTTTGCGCGGAACATCAGATCACATCAGATATTGAATTGATCAATATTCAGGATATTAATACGGCCTGGCAGCGAATGCTGAAAAGTGATGTTAAATACCGGTTCGTGATTGATGTTGCATCGCTCCAGTCGTGATGAAACAGGGGGATATTCTCCTGCGTATTTTCTGTCAATGCAGCATAGGCTATACCTGATGCGAACAGAGATAACCCCGTTCTCTTTAGTATTATTATCGGCTGGCTGATTTTCCTTTTATTCTTCATCATTTTCTCCAAAAAGTGCGATGAGCAGCTAGGATGGTTACCCCTGTAGCGCTTGTCGCTCAATCATTCCAGAGGGTAGGAAAAGGGGCGTTTTGATTCTTTTCTTACCCTTATTTTTTGTCAGCATCATAAATAAAAGATCGTAGTTGCGTATTGCTGCTAACCAACTGATGACCGTTTCACTGGTTCTCCGCTTCTGGTCGCATTCAATGACCAGCGGTTTTTCCCAGCAGGCTGAGAGCGTCACAGCAACATACCCAAACATCCTCTGAAACACACCAAAGCCCAGCAAACACCGTGGTTAAGTTTTACCGTTTGCATGAGGCTTATCCTTCAACTGTTCTATTGGAAACGCGTAACTCAAAGCGATTAATTCGATTGGGTGGGGGAAGGGAACGAACTGGGGCTTATGAGGTGGATTCATTAAGTTTGTGATTATATGAATAAATGCAGAATGGAAGGCTTAGGCCTGCTTTGACACGAGGTCGGCCTAATTGAAATTTTATTTGAAAGGGGGGTTATAAGCGAAGATTCACACTGAAATGAGAGAGCAAGCACGGTTTCATGTAACGCAACAACATGTGAACTGGCTTACATTTTTGACCTCTATCACACTTTATAGTGACACCACGGTTTAGAAGGCACATTTGATAATCATGGCTTCCATTAAAGATGTCGCAAAAAAAGCAGGAGTATCAACGGCTACCGTATCGCGGGTGTTAAATAATCATCCCAGCGTGGTGCCTGAAACGCGTCAGGCAGTACGTGATGCGATGGATTACCTGTGTTATGTGCCCAGTAAAAGTGCGTTTCAACTGAGCGGCAAACGCTCCGGCTTGGTCGCCGTCGTGCTGCCGAATCTGGTTAATCCACATTTTTGTGAACTGCTGGCTACCTTTGAGGAAGAAGCACGATACATTGGAAAGACAGTGATCGTTAAAACGCACCAGAACCAACCTCAACAGGATAAACAGATTATCCATACCTTAATTGGCATGGGAATTGATTGCTTACTATGGGTACCAACGGAGGCGGAAGCTGAACTTGCAGAGTGGCTAACGGCCACCCGTATTCCAGTTGCGGTTGTGACACAGGTTTCCCGTTTTTTTAATTCGGTCTCCATTAACCAGAGCAAAGGTGCGGCAAGCATTGCTGAGCATTTTATACAAACGGGGCATACCTCATTTGGTTTTATTGCTCAGGAAAGTGTCGATACTAGAAAGGTATCTTCTTGGACTAAAAAAATAACGAGTCAGGGGTTTACCTTGGATAAAGAAAATCAATTCTGGATAGCGAAAGGTGAGGGCGAAAGAACATCAGGCCATATCAGTATCCTTGACGATATTATTGAAAAATTAGCCAGTCGGAGACAGAGATGCTCATGTCTTTGGGTTTATAACGATGTTGCTGCCAGCTATATTATTGATGGATTAAAAGAAAAAGGCGTTTCTGTACCTAAAGATATTGCTATCGCCAGTTTCGATAACACATTGCTTGCACAAACTAAAAGAATAACAAGCGTAGCACAACCTATACATGAAATAGCTCATCTGGCGTTTCAAATGGTTAAGAACGAAAATAATCGAGAAGGTATCGAAATGTATGAGATTACCTCTAGGCTAATAATTCGAGAGAGTAGCGTTAATATTAATGTAACCATTCTATAAAGTTGTATTTTTAAAAGTATTTTAAATATAAATAATAAACTATTTTATCACTATAGCATTGGGCGTAATAACTGGTGCTTTATATTTATGACAGCTCAATAATATTGAGGGGTATGTATGTCTGCTACATCCGCAGAAAAACACAGTGCTTATGAAAAATTGAGCCTGAAAGAAAAGATCGGCTACGGGATGGGGGATGCCGGTTCCTGTATGATCTGGAGCGTGCTAGCACTCTATCTGACATGGTTTTATACCGATGTTTATGGTCTTGACGCTGGGATTGTTGGCACACTTTTTCTCGTTATCCGTGTGTTTGACGCATTCAGTGATCCTATCATGGGCGCGATTTGCGACCGCACTAGAACTCGTTGGGGTAAATTTCGGCCTTGGTTGCTGTGGATGGCTGTGCCGTTTGGGCTCGGCGCAGTGTTAATGTTCACCACACCCGACCTGAGCATGAATGGAAAAATTATCTATGCTTGGGTCACTTACTTAGTCATGTCACTGATTTATACCGCTATCAATATTCCTTATTGCTCGGTAGCTGGCGTCATTACTCTCAACCAGAAAGAACGCCTAGGGTGCCTGTCATGGCGCTTCTTCCTCAATGGTTTAGCCACACTTATCGTCTCTTCTTCTATTTTACCGTTAACCGACTGGCTGGGTAACGGCAACCGGGCATCCGGCTTTCAGTTGACAATGATGATGATGGGCGGAGCGGCGACCTTAATGTTCCTGTTCTGTTTCTCCAGTATTAAAGAGCGCGTCGTCTCGATTAAAGCCAATGACAGCTTAAGGAAAGATCTCAAAGATATTATTAAAAATGACCAATGGTTGCTAATGATCTCGATTACTTTCCTGAACGTTTTCCCTGCATTCATTCGAGGAGCTGTGACCATATATTATGCCACCTATGTGATGAAAGCCTCCGTAGGATTTATTACCTTCTTTATGGCCCTCGGTGTGGCCTGTAATATGTTGGGCAGCGTCATTGCTAAACCGTTGACCGATCGCTTTGATAAAATAAAACTGTTCCGCATTATTAATATAATTCTCGGCATCCTTTCTTTCGCCCTGTGGTTTGTTGATCCACATTCACTGACCCCACTGCTGGCTTTGTTTATTGTGATTAATATTTTGCACCTGATTCAGTCTGGTCCTATTTTGTGGGCAATGATGTCCGATGTTGATGATTACGGTGACTGGAAATTTGGCAAGCGTCTGACCGGTATTTCGTTTGCTGGTAATCTGTTTATGCTGAAAATGGGATTAGCCGTTGCTGGCGCTATTGTTGCCTGGATACTGTCTTACACTGGTTATATCGCGAATAAACCGCAGCAAAACGAACAGACCCTTCAAGGGATTATTATCATGTTCTCGTTATTACCCATGGTGAGCTACTTCATCAGCGCATATATAGTGCGTTATTTCAAACTGAACAACCTATTACTTGAAAAAATCAAAGTTGACCTCGCGAAGCGTGAACTGGAAAACGGCTCTGCCCAGACTCAGGAGTATAAAGATGTCCCTGTCGTTTAATATTAAGCAAGGCCAGCGGATTGATTTATGGCTGAGAGAAACAAAGCCAGCCAGCCACCCTCTATTCTCCATCCGTATGGAAAATGAGGTGGTATTTAAAGTCACCACGGCTCCTCGCTACTACCATTATTTTACCTGGACCGCATGGCAGGACGGGACTGTCTGTTTGGACTGGCTGCCAGAGAACAGCGAGATCTCACTGTGCTACAGCTGGCATCCGGATACCTTGCCCGAAAACGGAGTCAGTTTTATCGCCACTCAGGACAACGCGCTTTGTTTGTTGAGCGACCGCGACATTGCCACTGCATATTTGCAGGATCCGTTACGCCCAGCGCTGCATTTTTCTCCGCGCACCGGGTGGATGAATGATCCTAATGGCCTACATCGCAAAGGCGACGAGTGGCATCTGTTTTATCAGTATCACCCACACAGCACACAGTGGGGGCCGATGCACTGGAATCACGCGGTGAGTAAAGATCTTTACCACTGGCGACACTACCCAGTCTTTCTTCAGCCTGAGCAAAATCTGGCCGCTCTGGGAGCGACAGGCGGTGCTTTTTCCGGTAGCGCCTTTACTGATGCACAAGGTAAAACCCGCTTCTGGTATACCGAGCGGCTGCCGGCTTACGATTTGTATCGCGGCTATCGAGAAATTCAGAAAATGGTCGTGCCTCTACAGAGCTACGACAAACCCGCGTCGGTCACAACGGTATTAACGGAGCTGCCTCCCGGCGTTGACTGTGATTTCCGCGATCCGAAAGTCTGGTATGAGGAGGCAGATGAGACCTTCTATATGATCCTCGGTGCCGCTGTAAACGGCGACCCAGCGATGCTGCTGTTTCATTCCGCGGACAGTGAGAACTGGACGTTTCATCATGTACTGTACGTGGCCCCCGCTTACTTTCGTGAAAACGGCGGCCGTTGCGTAGAGTGCCCAGACTTTTTCTGTCTGGATGGCGTGTGGGTGTTAATTATTGGCGTTGTGGGTTATACCGAGCCCGTAACTGGTCGCCACAATCTGCTGTTCGCACAAACCGGTGATTTCCGCGACGGCTATTTCATTCCGTCGTCACATCCGCTGCAAATGCTGGATTTCGGCACTGATTTCTACGCCTTACAAACTTGGGGCGAGGAAGATGCGCGGACCGGTTTTGCCTGGCTGTATAACTGGGCCACGCAAAAAAACGTCGAGTCTAGCTATTGTGGCGAAATGTCCTTACCGCGTCGCTTTCATCTTAACGCGCAACAGCAGCTTTGCATGACCCCTGTTTTACCGCCAGAGTCCTTGGTTATCAATCAGACTAGGTTAGCTGATAACGAGCGTTGGTCGAGCACTGAGGTCAATAGAGCCTGCACGATCGCGTTTACCCCGACAGATGCTTTTTGTCTGACGCTGAGTGGGGACAACGGTCAGGAAATTGTACTGGAATTTGATGGCAAGGCGCTGACATTACGGGAAAAAGGTCAGGACGATGGTCGTTATCATGTACCGCTGGCGAGCGTGGAGGATGTCATGCTGTGCTTTGATGCAGGGATCGTTGAAGTCTTCTCCAATGGGGGCAGTGTTTGCGGTACGCGACGCTACTATTCATGCAGTGCGCTGACACAAGTACACCTCTCAGGAGCTCCGGCAATACTCACCCAGTATCGTGCCACTTATGCTTATAAATAATATTCCCGCGCGATAAATCTGTTTATTCTTAATAGCACAGAAGGATTCAACATTATGTCGAGTAATAATTATTACGATGTCACGGAATGGAATATAGGTAATCCGTATGATGATATTGGTGAAGTGATTAATAGTATTATCGCCGATATTAAAAACAGACAAACCAATACTGATATTAATGAAGGTGGAAAACCCGGAGCGGTGATTTATATTCCGCCGGGTGATTACCATCTTCTCACTCAAATAGTGATAGACATTAGCTATCTGAAAATCATGGGCTCTGGACATGGCTTCACCTCTTCCAGCATTCGTTTTAATACTCCAGAGAGTGATTGGCCAAACTGGCACGAATTATGGCCGGGTGGCAGCCGTATTCTGGTCGATATGTCTCCGGCGGAAGGCGCAGCAGAATCTGCAGGGGCTGCATTCTATATTGCGCGCAGCGGAGATCCTCGGATAAGTTCGGTCGAGTTTGCTGACTTCTGTATTGATGGTTTGCATTTTGTCGACGATGGTTCTGGCAGCGATGACCCTGAGAACAGTTACCTCAACGGTAAGACGGGTATTTATATTGCCAGCGCGCAGGACTCCTTCCGCATCAGCGGTATGGGATTTGTCTACCTTGAGCACGGCGTGACAATTTATAATGCTGATGCTTTGGCTATTCATAACAACTTCATCGCTGAATGTGGGAACAGTATAGAGTTACGCGAGTCCGGTCAGGCGTCAAAAATAACCGATAATCTGATCGGTGCGGGCTACAGAGGCTATTCTATTTACGCTGAGAACTTTGGGGGGCTTTTAATTACTGCTAATAATATATTCCCTCGAGGAAAAAGCGTTGTTCATTTCTCGAATGTGGTTCGCTCCTCAATCAGCAGTAATCGATTCCATGCGTTTTACCCTGGCATGTTGATAATGGAGAACGGCAGTGCGGAGAATCTGGTGTCATCTAACCACTTTTTCCGCGAGCGTGAACCGTGGGCTCCGATGCAAGCCTACAATAACGGATTAGATGATTTATATGGTCTGCTGTATATTAGCGGTGATAATAACTCGATCATTGCCAATCATATTTCCGAGTCCATTGATACACAATATATTACGCCGACGGGTGCCACACCGGTTATTATTCGGGTGGTTTCTGGCAAAGGAAATACTATTTCTAATAATCATGTTGTCGCCACGACCGAAACCTCCGACGGACAGGCGGCGGCAGACGCCAGTGCGTGTTTCTCTACCCAAGTCAGCGCGTTACTGGCGACCGACGGCCTAGCTGCGTTGACGGTGATCGCCGTCCAGATAGAAGCAGCCTCGCAGCAAAATACCGTACTGGATTCAGGTACTGACGGTCAGGTCGTGATGGATAAAACCGTAAATGCCTTCAGAGCAACGCCTACTCCCGGCGCGACAGTGGAGGGATATTGTTAATGCCTAACCATCACATTGCCTGTCTTGGCGAACTGTTGATTGATTTTGTTTGCACCGATATTGGATTGGGTCTGAAACAGGGGACCCAATTCCTCAAAAAAGCAGGAGGGGCTCCCGCTAATGTTGCCGCTGCTATCAACCGTAGCGGAGGTCACGCCAAGCTGGCTGCGAAAGTCGGTGACGATCCCTTTGGTGATTTTCTGCTTCATACGCTAGCGTCGGAAGGCATTGAGCTTTCTGGCGTCACGCGTAGCGCCACGCCCACTACGTTGGCCTTCGTCGGTTTGCAGGACGATGGTGAGCGAGATTTTAGCTTTTTCCGTGGCGCCGATGGCGAACTTGGCTGGCAAGATATTCCCTCTGACTTTCTCGACGATGTGAGTATCGTTCATTTTGGCGCCGCTGCGGGTCTGTTGGACGGGGAGCTATATGTGACCTACCGACGTCTCTTACGCGAAGCAAAACAGCGCGGTTTGTTGATCTCATTTGATCCAAATTATCGTGAAGGTTTGTGGGGGAGGGCGCCGCAAGAATTTATCGCTCGCTGCAAGCCGTGGTTTCAGCATGCAGATATCGTTAAAGTCAGTGAAGAGGAGCTACACTTCATTACCGACGCGAAGACGACAACAGAAGGCTGCCGCGTGTTGCATGAGTTTGGCGTCAGCTATATCGCTGTCACTTGCGGCGATCGTGGAACATGGATAAGTCATAAATCAGGTATGCAACAACTCATCCCCTCTGTTCCCGTTAATGCGATTGACTCTACTGGTGCAGGTGATGCGTTTATTGGCGCATTGCTACAGCAGATTAACCAATCCGGTTGCAGGTTAGACGACCAGACACAATTCCTGCATGCCGTGCATTGGGCCAATATCTGTGGAGCATTGACTTGTACACAGTTTGGCGCAATTGATGCGATCCCTACTGCAGCGGAAGTCGATGCTATTTTTTTGAGTCGTGGCGCTTGAGAATCTACACTGGTGCGGAGTTTTATTTCCGCATCGTTCACTTTTATCAGTCCATCGATTTAGAATCCCACGGGATGTCGGCAGTCAATTGTCCTATTACCCCCGTTTTTTGTTCACAGGTCGCTAGAATTATTATTATTTCCGAACCGTGTCGCAAGTGACAATGTTCACTTGCCCACGGCTAAATCTCCACGGAATATTTCATCTATTGATATCCATTTTTAGTGTCTCAATGACTATCCTTAGCGCTGGTGACACGTTGCGATGTGGATAATAAAGAAATGAACCATCTAATCGTTGACTATAACGTTGTAACACCCTGATAAGACTACCTTGCACTAAATCATCAGCCACCAACTCCTCTGGAACATAAGCTAACCCTAGACCTAATCTAGCCGCCTTTGCTTCCATATAGCTGTCAGCAAAAGCCCATTGCCCCTGTGGACGGTGAGTGATTTTTTTACCGTCGTCATTGAGCTCCCACGCATACAGGCTTCCGTCACCAAACTGGTAGGCTATGCAAGGGTGCACCACTAAATTGGCCGGAGTTTGTGGAAAGCCGTAGCGACGAAAATGCTCGGGTGTGCCCACCACGACCATCTCCATGTCGGGTGAAATACGCACGGCGACCATACCATGGCCAACATCGGATCCTAGGCGTACACCGGCATCGAATCGTTCCTCAATAATATCAACAAACCGACTTTCGCTAATGAGCTCAAGCCTGATATCAGGATACCGCTGTTTAAACATTGCGAGCTTCGGCAAAAGCACTTTATCAATGGCGTGTTGGCTAGCATTGATACGAACCGTGCCGGATGGGGTTTGTCGATAATGCGCCAGAGTGGCAAGCCCCATGTCTAAAGCATCAAAGCCGGATTCTACTGTCCGATAGAGTTGTTCACCTGCCTGTGTCACTGACAGCTTGCGTGTAGTTCGAACGAGAAGTTGTACACCTAGCCTTTCTTCTAGTTCGCGAATGGAACGGCTGATCCCTGATTGTGCAAGCCCAAGCCTTTGTGCCGCTGCGGTGAAACTGCCTTCTCGTACTACCTGCATAAACAGATAGAGTTCATTATAGTTTTCCCGTTTAGCCATTCGTTATCCTCGGCCACTGACTAAGCCCTACGCCTGTTACAGCACGTCTATTTATAACAATTTGATATTAATCCTAGCATTTTTCACCCACTAATCAGCACTATTTTAGCTAACTATAATGATCGCATTGAAACAAAGCTCGGCGGCGTTTTCTGTATGGAACCTGCGACCCTATCTTATTTTTAAGAAGGAACTTTACATGATTGCTTTCACCAAAAAATTGACAGCAGCAATACCCTCAATGCTGCTATTCGCATCATTAAGTGGAGTTACTACAATGAGTTATGCTGATGTAACTAATCCAAACGCACCTGTCTCGATGACAGAAAAGTGGGATAAAACCTTTGCAGAGAGTACGAAAGTTGCTCACCGAAAAGTGATTTTTCAGAACCGTTATGGGATCTCGTTAGTTGGAGACCTCTATATCCCCAAAAATCGTGCTGAACGCAAACTAGCGGCGATTGCCGTTAGCGGGCCTTTTGGCGCGGTAAAAGAGCAGTCAAGCGGGCTATATGCACAAACGCTGGCAGAATTGGGATTTGTTACTCTGGCCTTTGATCCATCGTATACGGGGGAAAGCGGTGGTTATCCGCGTAACGTTGCTTCTCCGGATATTAATACTGAGGATTTCAGCGCAGCGGTGGATTTTCTCGGCTTACAAACAGAGGTAGATCGCAACCGTATTGGGCTACTTGGCATCTGTGGCTGGGGCGGTATGGCGTTAAATGACGCCGCGATGGATACGCGCGTTAAAGCCGTTGCTACCAGTGTCATGTACGACATGAGTCGTGCAATGGGTCATGGCGTTGGTGATGGCAAAGATCGCTACACGACCTCTGATCGTCGCGCCGTGTTGCAGTATCTGAATGCGCAACGCTGGAAAGATGCGGAAAGGGGGACTTTTGCCACTGGTGGACATGACGTTTATGTCGATGAAAAAGGCAACGTAAGTGCAGCGGATCGTATTCTGCCGGAGGCTTTACCTACGGATCCACATCCCGTATTGAAAGAATTCTTTGATTATTATCGCATGCCACGTGGTTTCCATGCGCGTTCCGTAAATTCAACCGGTGCTTGGACTGCGACAATGCCACTGTCATTTATGAATATGCCGCTGCTGAGCTATGCAAATGAAATTACAATTCCTGTGCTAATTGTGACGGGGGAAAAAGCGCACTCACGCTATTTTGCTGAGGACGCCTTTAACGCTGTCGGTAGCAAAGAAAAAGAGTTGGTGGTGGTTCCGGAAGCGAACCATGTCGATTTATACGACAACGCTGCTGGTAAGATCCCGTTCGCCAAATTTGAACAGTTTTTCAAAACTAACTTAAGATAAGTTATTGAATAATATTTCTTAGTAAAGCCATCGGTCATTCGCAGATGGCTTTTATTCTGACCTTTTGTCGTATGTTGCGATGCAAATCCATCACATCCTAAGCCGTTATCAGCTTCGTTTTTGCTGTTATTCCATGAATATCGCCAGCCTCACTTAAACAGAGGTTGTTGAGGGCAATATTCAGAGAAATTAATTATGTCTGCACTGAGTTTTAAAACATCGCACAATAAAATACACGCACACTGGAGCGGCGTTTTTGCCATGACGCTCTGCGTTTTTGTACTGATCGCGTCAGAGTTTATGCCGGTCAGCCTGTTGACGCCAATTGCTAGAGATTTACATGTCACGGAGGGACTCGCTGGTCAGGGGATTGCTATCTCTGGCGCACTCGCTGTGTTGACCAGTCTGATAATTTCTAACGTTGCAGGAAGCCTGAATCGTAAACATCTTCTGCTTGGATTGACGCTTCTGATGGCTGTTTCAGGAATGATTATTGCCTTGGCGTCCAACTATCAGGTCTACATGATAGGTCGAGCTTTGATTGGTATCGCCATTGGTGGTTTTTGGTCAATGTCGGCAGCAACCGCTATCCGACTGGTTCCACAGCACCAAGTTCCCCGAGCACTGGCTATATTTAACGGTGGGAACGCACTGGCAACCGTAGTGGCAGCCCCTCTGGGGAGCTATCTAGGGGCAACTGTTGGCTGGCGTGGGGCCTTTTTATTTCTCGTTCCTTTTGCAATAGCTGCGTTTATTTGGCAATACATCGGTTTGCCAGAGATGAAAAGCGATAAGGTAAATAAGCCGAGCCGGTCTGTGCTTCGTCTGCTCAGACTTACTACGGTATCAACTGGCCTTCTAGCATGCGGATTATTCTTTATGGGGCAGTTTGCATTATTTACCTATGTACGACCGTTTCTGGAAACGGTGACTAAAGTCAATGCTTCTTTCCTCTCCTTAATATTGCTTGCTATGGGCCTTGCTGGTTTTGCTGGCACACTATTAATTACGTTATTTCTCAACGCAAGATTTTATCTGACGCTAATGATAATCCCTCTGGTTATGGCCTCGATTGCCGGAACGTTACTTTTAGTCGGGCAGAATCTCTGGGGTGTTACCGTACTTTTAAGCCTATGGGGGATGATTGCAACGGCAGCTCCAACGGGGTGGTGGACATGGATCGCACGAACACTTCCTGAGGATGCTGAGGCCGGGGGAGGGCTCATGGTGGCGGTTATTCAACTCTCGATCGCGCTGGGTTCAACAGCCGGAGGGTTGGTCTTTGATAGTTTGGGATGGCGAAGTTCTTTTGGACTGAGTAGCCTATTACTTCTTGGTGCGGTAGGTATGACGTTTATCACTTCTCGTCAAAACAGATAGTCATATCTGCGACATTTTAGTTGTTAATTAGAGTGTTTTTGCCCTAGTAAAACTCCAGATTGTAGGGGAACTAATAAACTGTTTACTAGAGGACTACCTGACGGTGATCTTCCAGCGGGTGAAGTTTATTTATGTGAATTGTCATCATAGCCAACAAATGTCGGGCAATTCGATAGTGTAATCGATGAGTTAATCCAAGGCGTTGCCGAACCTATACTTGTAAATACGATTCTTAAATCATATGAACCGAGTGAAACATAAAGACTATTAGTTTTGCATGAGGCTATCATTATGTAGATAGTTTCCTGAAAAATTACGAACTGACAATATACTTGCAAGCCAGTATATTGTCAGGATTTTCAACCATACCGAATCTAATCTGCGGCATGGATGTTCCAAAAATATACGAACCGTTGGCAATAGAGCCTGTTTTGATTAAAGCAATGCTATGACTTCCTGAAGCATTTATATAAATACCTGAATCTGCAGGTTATGTGAGTTAGCTTGGGGGTAATATATAGTACTACTACGACCCGCAATTGCAAGATACACCATAACAGTTCTTTGTTTTTGAAAATAAATAGGAGTATTCATGACTCATCCTTATCAACGCACACCGTTATAGGCGAAGATAAACTGCCTAGAATATAACTATTGTTTAGTCGATGAACTATCATATAAATTTCTGGTAAGTCGAAGTTTAATATGCTTTCTTTGAAAGCACTATCTTTAATATCATCAGATTGAAACTTTATTGTCTTAATATTATAAAGTTTAAGCTGGCCTTCGTCCTTCCATTCGTAACTAAAATGGATTTCTCTGGATATAAATACTTTAGCATCGTTTTTGTCATTCTCACCTGTTAATGTCATGATTCCATTGTTATTTTTATTCAAAAGGAAGTGTACTATTAATGTTATATTGCCTGTGGCCAGTGGTTTTGAGAAAGTCACAAGGGAATAACAGTCGAAACGCTTATTATTTTCTTTAGTGAGATTAAGCCAGTATGTGATTATGCATAACAGAAAGCATAATATAGATATGCTAGTTATTAAAATGAATAATGCTCTATTTTTCATAAATATATATATCCTTGCAACCGGCAAACTTGCGTTTTTTTTCATGGTCGACTGTCGTACATCGGCTCAAAAGAACACGGCCTTTCTTGGTATAAACTAAGAAGTCATCTGGTTGGAATATATAAATTGTATTTATCAAACATGGGAGGCTATGCTCTGTTATGAGTTCTCGAGCAATATTAATTTTATGGTCTGCCATTTCATTAGAGCTTTCATAAAGTGTAAAAACGGGACAGGAATCAATAACTCCAAGTTTATAGAGTGTCACTGTTGGAATATCTTTTGATGATGATGGCCAAAATTGTGAGATAAAAAATCCAGTTCCTGAAAATGCTAAAGCCAAGAATATAAGAAATATGGTTTTATTTCTTTTTCTTATAATATTTTGTTTCACCTGAGAATTATTAACAATAGTACCAAACTCAACAGGGAGCATTTTTTTACTTAATGATTCATCAGACTGTTGTGCTTCTTCAATAATAATATTTTTTTCTAACTTATTTTTCTGTTCAGCAATCCCTATCTGTTCACCATGAGGGGAGCTCGAAAAATCGTCTTCAATATATTCAACGTCTGCCTTTAGATAAAAACCTTTCCTAGGTTCGGTGTGAATTATCTCGTAACTTATATCGATATTACGAAATGCCTTCCTGATTAAAGAAAGGTATTGATTCAATGAGTTATTCGAGGCTTCTTGACCATAGATATCCCACACGTTTTCAAAGAAATCTTCACGGCTGATAATATTGTTAGGATTCTTGAGCATATATGCGAAAATACGAATGGCTGTTGTGGATAATGTTATGATGCTACCTGATTCTGTATTTGATAATATGCCGGTTTTATCGTCGAATTCAATGGTGTTGTTTATTTTATATTTCATTTAATTTTATTATGCTTGAATAATTGTAGGCCTAGTGTTTTTTCTATTTAAGATAAAATAATCTATCTTATTAGCTAAGGTAGCATATTCTTAAAAAAAAACCAGTTGAAAAGATTATTGAAAATGACGACTTGCGATGTAATTAACCTCAATGTTTCTATGGTTATCTAGCCTTTCAACCCATTTATAAAATGAAATAGAGTTATCTATATTGATTTTACTCATTATACTTCGTTTATGCCTGCTGACAGTCTTGCTATTGACCCCCATTTTTGAGGCCAGCGCTTCGGTTCTTTGTTCTCCACTTCTCAGCATCTGGATAAGCTTTTTCTCAATGGGCGATAAGCCGAAGAGAATGTTGCAGCATTCACATGAAAAAGTATTCGAGTGCTTATCAATTATATTATCAAGAGTATTGAAGATTGCCTCTATTGGTTGTCGGATATTAATTGTACGCCTGCTTATAGAGCACGGTGTTGACATATCATCTATAATATCAATAACCACAATATTCAGGTGTCTATAGTTACATAAGCATCTTGCAGTATGTGATATTTTGCTTAAAAAAAGAATTATTTTTTGACCGTCTTTTACATGTGTCAATTCATTAATTGAATTTATTTCAATAGGTCTTTTATTACTAGTGGCTTCAATATGCTCCATGATTTCTATTTTTGCATAAGAGTCAGTTGGTTCAAAGTAGCATTTAATTTCATTCATAAGTGTATTCTCAATGGAGAAAATTTAATGTAAAAACTTCTTCTGAAACAGGCTTGGAATATAGAAACCCCTGATGGTATTTCACACCTATTTCACTCATTTTTTTCTTTTGAGACTCAGTCTCAATTCCTTCAGCGATAACTGTTAAGTTTAGCTGTTGAGAAAATGCATATAATGCGTTTAGCACATCTGCATATTCCATTCTATTTTTTTTACTTTTCATTAATGTTCTATCAAGCTTTACGATAGAAATAGGTGCGTAATGAAAATAGATCACTCTCGAGAGACCGCTACCAAAATCATCCAGTGCAAAACGTACACCTTTTTTGGTTAATAACTTAATCGTAGTTATTGTTTTATGATTGAACTCTAGTATAGAACATTCAAGTAATTCTATAACAAGGCCTATTTTCCCATTAAATGCATCGATGAAATTTTGGCAGTCATTTGCAAGTTCATCATCATGGAAATGTGCAGCGCTAATGTTGAATGAGAAATAAAATCCTTCAGGTAGTTTTTCTGCTTTGTTTTTAAAAAAATGGATGATTTTATTCATTATAACTCTGGTTGCAGAGATTAGTTTTCCCTCCTGTTCAATTTTATTGATAAAGTCACTTGGTGGAATTATTGTCCCATCATTTCGCTTTATTCTCATCAACACTTCAGCACCAACAAGAGCATTGGTTGTTGAATCAATAATTGGCTGGATATATGGGATTACATCGCCATCCATGTAGGTAAATATATCTTGATTAGTCAGGGGTAGATTTTCCATAAAATTATAATATAAAGATAAATTAATTATTGATAACTGATGGTGAAAATAACACTTGAATTCGCTGTTCCGGGTGTAACAACGTCAGAAGTTTGGTAATAGCGAGCCGCAAGAGGCAACGTTATACTTGGCGAACCATTATTTGGAATGTTATATGACCATGTATTTGAAAAATTCCATAATGTTGGATTTGTGGTACTGTTATAACCAATTTGCACACCAATCCCCGTTGCGCTAGCCTGACCATCTTCATTACTAAGCGCAACAACTCCGTTTGTTCCGTCAATAACACCAGTACTAGCCGTTAAAGATAAAACAAGTTTATTAGATGTTGGGGTTCCAGTAGGAGTACTCGCACCGGAACTAGTTGTAGTTGTAGTTGTTTTTTGAGGATTACTATAGGGGTAGTTACCTAAAAATGCGGGACAATCCTCCAGGATAATTGATGAGTCTACCCACTCTGATGTAGAGCCTTTACCCGTAAAAGTGGTCCGTAAATCATGCGAACCGAGATTAACATTCACATTTGGCGTAGTGCAGGTTCCACTCGTTATCCCAATGACCCCTGAAAATTTTAATGTCCAATAGGTTGCTGGTAATCCCGAATAACCTGGAACAGACGGGGAATACAATATGACTGTGGGTAACGATGAACCATTGACAAAACCACCTGAAATTTCACCTGTTTTTATAAACGAAATATCCACGCTTCTTGCAAAACTCAGCGTGCTTGAAACTCCAGCTCCGGGGTTATAGTTTAGGGTTGTCTGAGTGTAAGGCGAAGACATGGTAAACGCGTGTCCGCTGTACCAGACTACAGCCCCAACACCAGCCATATTTGTGGGATAGACTACTGAACCCGAGTATGCTGAACCAGCGACTGAAATTGGTGATGAAGGTTCGCTGGACACGCTGAAAACCAGAGGGATCCCGTTAAAACCGCTATTGCAATTAATCCCAAATCCCTCAGAGGCGACTGTTAGCCGATAAATTTCACTACCGATCGGTAGATCATTACCTGTGGTCATTGTCGCTGACAGGGGAACCGTATTTGACTGAGTTCGGACTGCATTACAATTAATATCCGCAAATGCATATTTTGCAGATATTAATATCAGGACTAGTACTATTGCTGCTTTTTTAATCATAATGACTTTTCTCTTTTGTCGCTGCGGCAATCAATAAATACCTGTGTCGCGGCTAGATTTGCATACAAAATTACGGCAATAAGTGTCATTGCTAGCATAGTGAGTTTTTTCATTGGAACACTATTCCTGGCAGGTAGACTCAAAGCGGGTCATTGCTTTTTTGGCTGACTTGTCGGTACCCGGCATGATGCGATATGGGATGTGGCAACTCTGATTTGCATGTTCCCCCCATCGTACCTGTAAGGTATCTCTCGGTTTGGTAACGCGTGCGTAGATAATGCCTCCTTGCCCAACTGACCCCACGTTGTCACCATTGCTATCCATTACATCGGAACCAAACGGCAGAGGCTGCTGCGTGTCAGTAGTCACATGAATAAGAATGGGATAGCCTGTTCTGGTTCCATATTTAACTAGAACAACGGAGCCTGCATGCGGTGCCACTTTCTGACTGGTATTGTCGAGTTCTACGGTATTTGACAGGCCTTTAGGATCTATCGATACTTCATTCATTTCATAAGGGTTGAGATAAGGCACTGCAGCGTGTCCAAAGCGATCAACCCGAACGCCACTATAACCACCGACGCGTGCACCCTCGGCACCATCGGCTTCAATAATGGCGAAGGTGTCACTGGTATAAGGGGTCATAACAACACCGTTTTTGTAGCCAACGATTGTGCCACTTAGTCCTGCGGAGCTGCTCTGGTAGTTTTTCCCAACCCCCGTTGACACTGTTATATTCGTAATAGGGCTACGGTATTGTGCATTTGCACTACCACTAGTACCGGCGCCGTTGTCGTAATGACTTGCGGTAACCCCATAGCTATACTGGTGGTCTTCTCCTGCAGATCCTGAAACGCCTAACTGTTGCCCCGTATTACCGCTGCTATCACGGGTGAATGCGCTGGTTAATTGTGGGGTATTTGCATTACCTGCACTTCCTAGTGGTACGGAAAAGTTAATCTGATAGGTGGTTTCCATATCCCCGGAACCATTCCGAATCCGGCCTGCATTAATTCCATATGTCACGGAATGAAATACGTTGTTGTATCCAAACTGATACTGCAGATCAGATTTAGTTTGTTGATTCCAGTAATCTTGGACATATCCAGTCAGGTAAAACTGCCCAAAACCTGCAGGTAAACCTTGATTTATAGTTGCTGTTAATCGGTTTTTAGCGCGATAGTTGCTGCTTGGCGTACGACCATTGTTCAGGGCATCTTGGATTTGCATTGCAGAGTAAAAATCTAGGTAGCCTGACGTTGAGAAGCGGTAGGCTGCAATAGCAAAGTTACTGTCAGTTTCTGGAACAAACTTACTATAAGTAACTCGGTAACTTTGACCACTACGATCTTTAGTGTAGTCAGCTTGGTTGCTATCAAACTGTGTACGGGCATGAGTCGTATCAATAGCTAAGGCGCCCAAAAGTGTATTTATCGCGGTCCCTAACTGTGTTGCGTAATAGTGGCTATTGAATTGAACACCACCATAACCGGTAAATGTATTCGTCAACCCCTGCTGCCAAGATAACTGATACAGCTCAGGGCGAGATGATAGGTTCGTATCGTTGAGCTGCCCAGCAATAAAATCGTAGTGATGGGTACCTGGGCGCAGTAGCTGGTTAACAGATGCAAAAGGAACCTTAAAGTTTTGTATTGAGCCATCAGCTTCGGTTACCGTGACATCAAGATCGCCGCCGGCTCCCGTTGGGTATAAATCGGTAATATTAAAAGCACCAGGTGCAACTGTACTTTCATAAATAACTTGGCCATTCTGACGTATAGTTATTCGGGCATTAGTACGTGCGATCCCGCGAATGACAGGCGCATAGCCTCGCTCGGACTGTGGCAACATGCGCTCATCGTCAACGAGCTCCACTCCCCTGAATGGGAGTGTATCGAAGAGTGAGCCACTGGTATTGTTCTCACCCATGATGATCCGACCACGTAAATTTGTAAGGTCGCGCTGAACGTAGGTATTAGTGCGTTGATACGATTTCCCCACCCGTTCTTGCCACGTTAGGTTGCCGTTATGGCGGAATTGCCATTCCCCTAAATTAAGCCCTGCGTTTAAGCTAAGCCAAGCGGAGTCAGTCGTCTTGCTATGAGAACGCATGCTGTAATAGCTGCCGTTATAGCCTAGCAGAGCGGCTGGCACGCCATTGTCCCAAAGCTCAGGGCTAACATAGCCTCGGCCGTGATTTTGTAATCTGGCCTGTGGGATCGAGAGATCAAGACGTTGAGCTCCAGAGTCATAGGTGCTTGAGATCCAGGGTAATAATTGGCTTACTAGCAAACACGGAGTGTTTTCACCATCGCCTGTTTTCATTTGTGCTAGCACCTCTGCAGGGAGTTGCTCAGTATCCAGACTTAATCGTTGTAATGTCACAGGGCTTAAGCACAACTGGACAGACTTATCTTTCTGCTCTTTGAATTGAATGCTTTCTGTACCAATATTCATATTGTTCACAAAAACATCAGCTTTATAGATGCCTGGTAGAGCTGTTGCGCCATGCTCAAAACGTGAAATATCCACTTTTTGAGCGGAGCCTGGGCTCAAAAAAATTGGATCAAATTCAACAACTTTTGACCCAGAGTTATTTTCTGTTTGGGCATAACTATAAAAACTACCGCTGGACGCTATTATAATTGCAGCCAGACGAGTCAATCTGAAAGGCAGAGACCTGTTCATAATTTTACATACTCTAAAATAGGTTAACGTAAAATAAATTCAGTGGTTTTAACTGCACCCCAGTCGTTAATAAAATCGTAAGACAATTTATCTCCGGGACGTGGAGAAATAGTAGGGTTAATTTTTACAGTTATTGATGAAAATGGAGATATCATTGTTCCTTCAGCAACTATTTTGTGGCTATTTTCAGTAGTATGAATCCCGAGAAGGTTGACATAATATGGCGTATCATTTTTTGCAACCATCGCATTGTTTTGCAATGTCCACTGGACAGACTCTGCAGCATGAAAAGCATCGCCATTTATTCCTGTTGGACGGAAAAATATTTTTATTCTGGAGCGAAATGCAACCTGCAAATGATTTGGTGTAGCTGAGTCATTTACCTTCGGTGGAATCTCTAGCACATTAAGCCAGAAAAGGCTTTCACGATCTTTCGGCAAAGAATTAACGTCAGTATAGGAAATACGTAATGTCTGTCCTTTCTCTGGGTCAATTCTGTTCATCGGTGGGGTTAATAAAAATGGAGATGAAATGCTGTCTGGTGACGCATTTGCATTTCCTGTATCGATCCAACTCTGGATGAGAACCGGAGTTTTTCCTTTATTATTAACTTTAAGAGTTACTTCTTTTTCAGTTTCTGGATAAATAACACGAGTTCCACTTAATACGACATTGGCATGCGCGGCACTCATTGTGGATATACCAATAAAAAATATGGCTATTGCTTTATTAATCGATGAGAGTAATTTATTCATGATTTATGCACTTATTATCCCGGCAGTTTGCCGGGATAATTGTAATTAATATTGATTATTTATATTGCAGGTTATAAACAACGCTAGAGGATACCGCGCCTGCGGTTGCTGCATCTTCAGCGTAGTATTCAACTGAATATGGAAGCGTTACGCTAGTTGCGCTGGCGATATTGGCATAATAGTTGGTGCTCTGTTGTGTTGAGCTCCCTACAAAGATTACGTTGCTGTTGGTGCCATCACGTAACTGCAGAGACACATTTTGTGCACCGCTAGTATCTGTTTGTTTCAGACGGCCTGAAGTTGTATCTACTGTAGCTCCTGTTTGGAAATAGGCGGAAACTGTGTTAGCTCCGTTAGCACCAACGGAACAGTTGGATAACTGAAGGTCAAAGTTAGTACGCCCAGTCGTTAAGCCAGTTGTTTTAAGTTCTGTTGCAGGCACGGTTGGCAGCGTCACTGTCGCATCAGCGCCATCACCATTTACGCTGACTTCACAAGTTGTATCTGTTACTTCACCAGTAAAGGTAATCGTTCCTGTTGAGGTTGCACTGGCCATGGAAGCCATACCTAAAGAGAAAGCAACTCCACTGATTACAACTGCAAATTTATTAAGTTTCATACTCGGTTTCCATTGATAAATAACACATAACTAAAAATCAGTTGTTACTGAGAGCGTCATGACAAGGTGGATTAAGGGATACGTTTGTTAGCTCGTTCGAATAGCTACCGCATCAGTCCGAGTAAACGACCATCTCTTCACTTAAATCATTCTGCTGAGCTAACGAGAATTCTCTAATGCTCAAAAAACATTTCGATATCTCGTCTGGAATTATCCTACATCCGACATGAATTATTTGGTATATATGGCTATATAATATAAATATTATAGATTTATATTCTGGTTTTAATGGTTTAAATAGGTCTTTGCTTCTGTTTTGTTTTTTGAAATTTAAGTTGATAAGCAAATATGCTTTTTAGTTTAAATTCAATTGTTTCTTAATGTTGTTTATTGTTGTTTTTTTGTTGTAATTAATAATGTGTTAGTTTTCATTGCGGTTTTAATTTGTTGTGTTTTTTTTGAAAGAAAATGAATTGAGGTTTATAAAAACAATCAAAATGCATTTAATGTAAAAATATAATATCAACTCATACACGACTTGATGCACTGCAGAAGTGGAATATGGGACCTGAATTTGACTGGTTTTTTCTATGGAAAAATGCAGGATGTAATCTATCTAGGATTAGTATCTCCTTTTTAGGATTTTTCACCATTTACTGGCGAATATATTTGTTAGAATTAATTTGAATAAATCTTAAATGAATGTTTAACAATGAACTCTCAGCTTTGCGTAGACTGCCAACATTGTATTTTTTCTGAGATCTGTAAAGAATGTATGTTTACCCAAAATATACCTATATTTAACAGGGCTTTTCAGCGAAAAGTTTTTTTAAGTCAAGGTCGGGCGCTGTTCAATATCGGTGATAAAGTTAAATACCTGATTGCTATTCGAAGCGGGTGTTTAAAAATCATCGATCAAGATAATATTTTATTAAATCTTCAAACGCCTGGGCAACTTATCGGTGGTGAGGATTTACATAACGGTTATTATCGAACATCGGCAATTGCACTTCAGGATACTGAAGTTTGTATGCTTGATTACTCTGAAATGTATGGTTTGTCGCAGATTACTTTAGGTACCTTTAGGAATATGGTTAATTTACTGTCTGAGACTGCTTATGAGAATCAGCAGATGATTAAAGTGCTTGTACAACCAGATGCCTTTTTGAAGGTTACCTCCTTTATCTTACTCATGGCTGAAAGGAATAAAATTAAATTTTTTACGGAAGATAATTTTAGTTTGCCGCTTACACAAAAAGACCTTTCCAGTTTGCTAGGGATCTCACCTGTGACGTTAAGAAGAGTTCTTGATAAGCTTGAACGAGACGTTGGTGGAATCACAATTCATGATAGAAAAGTGGTGATAAAAGATATTGCTCAGGTGCGTAGAAGTATTCGTCTTCATCTTATGTCTTGATTTGGCTAAGTTTAAAGTAATTCATTATTATTAATGGTTCTATAGTTGGCATATGCAATTTTCGGGGTTAACCTAAGCTTAATGATGATATTTATCTAAAGGTTCCCTTCAGTCTGATTTGATTTACGCGAGATAACGCTATGGAATTAAAGGATTATTACGCCATTATGGGCGTGAAACCGACAGACGATCTCAAGACAATCAAGACCGCCTATCGCCGATTGGCCCGTAAGTACCATCCCGATGTCAGTAAAGAGCCTGATGCCGAAGCCCGATTTAAAGAAGTGGCGGAAGCGTGGGAGGTTCTGAGTGACGAGCAGCGTCGAGCCGAGTATGACCAGTTGTGGCAGCACCGCAACGATCCTCAGTTCCAACAATTCCAGCAACGAGAGGGCCAAAGCTACAGCCCTGAAGATTTTGACGATATTTTCTCGTCGATCTTTGGCCAACATGGCCGCCAATCGCGGCAGCGTCCTGCTGCTCGTGGTCATGATTTGGAGATTGAAGTTGCGGTATTCCTCGAAGAAACGCTAGAGGAACATAAACGCACCATCAGCTATAACCTACCTGTATACAATGCTTTTGGCATGGTTGAACGGGAAATCCCTAAAACGCTGAATGTTAAAATTCCTGCCGGCGTTGGCAATGGCCAGCGTATTCGCTTGAAAGGGCAGGGGACGCCGGGTGAGAACGGTGGGCCAAATGGCGATCTGTGGCTGGTGATCCGTATTGCTCCACATCCATTGTTTGATATCGTCAATCAAGATTTGGAAATTGTGGTTCCTCTCGCCCCTTGGGAGGCTGCTCTGGGCGCTAAAGTGGCCGTGCCTACGTTGAAAGATAGCATTCTGCTAACGATTCCTGCGGGGAGTCAGGCTGGACAGCGGTTGCGTATCAAGGGTAAAGGCTTGGTCAGTAAAAACCATACAGGCGATCTGTATGCCGTCATCAAAATTGTGATGCCGCCAAAACCAGACAGCGCAAGTGCAGCTTTGTGGCAACAATTGGCGGACGCTCAGTCGTCCTTTGATCCACGCAAAGAGTGGGGGAAAGCATAATGGCTAATGTCACCGTCACTTTCACCATTACCGAGTTTTGCCTGCATACCGGAGTCTCGGAAGAAGAACTGAACGAGATTGTTGGACTAGGCGTAGTTGAACCGAGTGATTACGAATCAACAACATGGCTATTTGATGACCACGCCGTTACCGTTGTACAACGAGCTTTACGCCTGCGGCAAGAGCTGGCGCTAGACTGGCCGGGTATCGCAGTTGCGCTAACGTTGTTGGAGGAGAATACCCAACTACGTCAGGAGAATCGACTGTTGCGGCAGAGACTGTCACGCTTCATTGCACATCCGTAGTAAAAGCATTGAAGATTAAGGGGGCGCATATTACCGCCCCTTAACGATTCTTGGCATAAAAACTTGCCAGTTTATAAAAGCATAAAAATATTCCCAATGGTTACTATAAATGAGCAAATGTGTAGCGGTGAAAGGATCAGTTCGTTAAACTTGCTTTCAAATACGGAATAAATGCTCAGGTAACATCCTTTGAATTGCTTTATAAAACTGATACGACCCGCACTGTTATTATCACCACTCTTAGCATCCGGTTGTTCATTATCACCCGTTATTCCCGTATTTGGTGCGGCGTTTCCTAGCTGGTTTTTTTGCTTATTGGTCGGTGCCTTTTTGCTGATCCCTTGCCATATATTCATTGTTCGTAAAGGCTGGCAGGCACGCTTCTCTCCTCTGGTATTCAGTTATCTGGCGCTATTATTCCTGTTTGCCGCAATCTTGTGGTTTCTATTCTTTGCTCACTAAATACCTATGACAAATTCCAGCTCAAGCTTATTACGGAAAAAATGGCCATTGTTGGCTCTTGTTCTCGCTGCTATTTTGGCGTTGATCGTGGTTATTTGGCAGTTACAAACATCGCCGGAAACCAATGATGCCTATGTGTATGCCGATACCATTGATGTCGTGCCGGAAGTGAGTGGGCGAATCGTGGAAATGCCGATTCGTGACAACCAGCGCGTGAAAAAAGGCGACTTGCTGTTTCGTATCGACCCGCGCCCTTATCAGGCCATGCTGGATGATGCTAAGGCTCGACTGACTACGCTAGACGCACAGATAGCACTGACTCAGCGAACCATCAAAGCGCAAGAATATAACGCGCAGTCGGTTACCGCCGCGGTAGAGCGTGCTAAAGCACTGGTGAAACAAACGACTTCGACGCGTGCCCGACTTGAACCGCTGGTGCCACAGGGTTTTGCTTCGCAAGAGGATCTCGATCAAGCGAGAACCGCAGAGAAAGCGGCGCGCGCTGAGCTGGAAGCGACGCTATTGCAGGCCAAACAGGCCTCCGCCGCAGTGACGGGCGTGGATGCGATGGTGGCACAGCGAGCGGGTATTTTGGCGCAGATCGCGCTGGCGGAACTGCATCTCGAATTTACTGAGGTTCGCGCACCTTTCAACGGGATCGTGGTGGCGCTGAAAACAACCATCGGCCAGTATGCGTCGGCGTTAAAACCGGTCTTTACGTTAATGGATGACGAGCACTGGTATGTGATCGCTAACTTCCGTGAAACTGACCTTAAAAATGTGCACTCTGGCGTTCCAGCCCGAGTGACTGTGATGACCAACCACGGTAAATCATTCAGCGGTGTTGTGGACTCTGTTGGCTCCGGCGTTTTGCCCGACGGCGGCAGCGTATTTGAAGGCCTTCCGGTGATTCAAAAAACGATTAACTGGGTTCATGTTTCACAACGCTTCCCTGTGAAAATCGCAGTGAAAGACCCCGATCCTAATGTGTTCCGCATGGGTGCCTCCGCCAGCGCCGTTTTGCAGCCGGAATAAGAACTCGGTATGTGGAATTTCTGGCAGTTTCTTACGAGAGAACTTAGCGCAGCTCCGGGGCGGGGAAACTATACCCTGCGCCTGACGCTTAGCTGTGCCGTGCTGATCACGCTGTTTATGGCTCTGCAGATCCCATTTTTAGCGGTTGCGCTGATTGTGGTGTTTTATGTCAGTCAGCCTAACGTGTTGATGATCAAACTGGTTAGTGTGGTGTTTTTTATTACGGTCAGCGTTGCGCTTGGTGGGGTCATTCTTATCATCAAGTGGACCTATGATTATCCGTTGATCCGCCTAGTTGCCTCAGTTTTTCTATTTTTCTGCTCGATGTACCTGATGCGGATTCTGGGCAAACTCGGGATGGCTTTTTTTGTTATGGGGTTGGTGGTGATCTACGCTCAGACCTTCCCATCGATGACGAGTCAGAGTGAAGTGCTGGTTCGTTTGCTGCTTTGGCTGTGGGTGGCAATTAATACCGCTATTTTGGTGACGCTCTTGGTGAATGCGTGTTTTCTACAGGCGTTTCCAGGCTACCAGTTTAAAAGTCGGCTCGCGCTGATGTTCCGTGAAGCAGGGTCACTGCTAGCGGGGAACCATGCGGATACAAAGCGACCGACGCTAAAAGATATTGCCGATCAATTTACCCAACTGCAATCACTGTATAAACAGGCAAACCGTTCTAGCTCTGACATTGCGGCAAGGCCGCAGGCATGGCAATCGATGATGGGGGCTGCGGTGCGCTGCTATCATCTTGCGGTTCTTCTTCAGCCTATGAATAGCGCTTCTGAGAACCACGCACACGCCCAGCAATTATCTGCAATGCTCGGGGAACTGGCTTTACATCTAGACGATGGCAAATTGCCTGATATTCAGCCTTTACCACTCACTGACGATATGGCAAACGGCGCTATATTGCGGGAAATATCGACTATCGTTGGCAAACTGGCGCGCGGTGAAGAGGTTCCACTTCCCGCAGGAGAAGTTGAGAAAGAACCCTTATTGGCGCCAGATGCATGGAGTAATCCGACCTATTTACATTTTGCACTCAAGACGTTGCTAGCGACCCTCTTGTGCTATGTATTTTATACGGCGGCTGATTGGCAGGGGATTCATACCATCATGCTAAGCTGCGTTATCGTTGCTCAGCCGGGTCTAGGCGCAACGATGCAAAAAACGTGGCTACGTATCGGCGGTGCGTTAATTGCGACGCTGCTGGCGCTACTGTTACTCGTATTTATACAGCCCTATACGGATTCGATTATCGGTCTATTGGCGATGAGTCTGCCAGTGATGGCGCTTTCTGCTTGGATCGCCGCAGGTTCGGATCGTATCGCCTATGCAGGGATCCAAATCGGCTTTACCTTTTCACTGGCGTTCCTGAACTGGTTTGGCCCGTTGACTAATTTAACCGAACTACGCGATAGGGTGATTGGTATCCTGCTTGGTGTACTGGTCTCGTCAATTGTTCATCTCTATCTGTGGCCTGAGAGTGAAGCGCCGAAGCTCAAATCGAGTTTGGCTCGCCTCTATAATCAGGCTGCGAAGTATCTGGCGGCTAGGGGCGAGGAGGTCAAAATCCTTCCTCTATTTCATGCGTTGGCGACGACGGAGTCGCTTATCAATCGTGTTGCGGCCGAGCCCATAAATACCTATGCCTATCCGTATCCAGAAGTTAGACGGTGGCCGGTGAAGTCTTGTTTTAATCAGGTGCAAGAAGTGGTGCGTTTAAGTGAGGGCTACCGATTGTATGCTCCGCAAGGGGACGATTTCCTCCAGCGTTGTGCCGCTCGGTTGCAGGACTATGCCAACAGCATCGAGCAACCACAGGTAAAAATACCAAGCTCGTTTACGGCGACCGGAAGCGCAGGGAATCCGTTCGGCCCTCCATTGACGGCAGCGCTGGCGATGCTACCACATTGGCATTCTGCAACTTCCGACATTCAGCAACAGGCAAATCAGCAATGAGAAAAATGGAATCCGCGGCACGCTTTTGGCGTTATTCATCGATAGTTTTTGCACTGTTCCTGTTGTCTGGATGCGCTTTGATTCAGGACGATCCAGGTAAAGTGCCGATAGTAAACCCGCAACAGGCGCAGCTTTCACAGGTTATTCATTTGGCAAATAGCGACTGGCCAGCGGCTCGATGGTGGGAAGGCTATCATGATGCCCAGCTCAATATGTTGGTGAACCGTGCGTTACAAAATTCACCGACGATGCAGGCGGCGCGACTGAGGATTTCTCAGTCGCAGTCCACCGTTGAATTAGCCCAGTCGGCGATGGGCATACAGGCCACGGCGGTTGCGGCTCAGAATCGGATGCGGGTGACGAATAAAGAGTTTACTTGGCCTTATTCATACTCTCTGCCAATTGATAAGAACGGCCCTTGGTATACGTTAAATACAGTTGGTGTGGGCGCGACGCTAAATATTGATCTATGGGGAGCTGACAGGGCAAGGGTGGCTGCGGCTATCGGTGAGAAAAATGCCCGTTTGGCAGAGACTGCGGGTATTGAACTGGATATTGCCAGCAGCGTGGCACAGCTCTACTTTGCTATGCAGAGTACTTACCAGCAAATTGCTTTGCTCAATCAGCTGCAAGACATTGCCAGTCTTTCGGTTCAAGCACACGAACAACGAACCCATCGCGGTTTGGAAGACAGCGTTGCTATTGCCAACGCTCGCTCGGAATTATTGGCTGCTCAGCAACAGGTTATTGCGGCCAACGGGACGCTGACTCAATATCGAGAAACGCTGCGGGCGCTGATGGGGGCCGATGCCCATAGTATGCCTGACATACATCCGGTAGAACTTCCAGCGGTGCAGCAAACGTTGCCAGACTCACTCTCCTTTGAATTACTGGCGCGTCGTCCAGATCTCCAAGCATTGAGCGGTTATGTGACTGCCTCTATGAGTCAGGTTGATGCCGCTAAAGCAGCGTTTTACCCACATTTTGATATTAAAGCATTCTGGGGGTATAACGCGCTTAACGTCGGCGATCTGTTCAAATCTTCATTCCAACAGATTAATTTGCTGCCCGGCTTGTATCTGCCGATCTTTGACGGCGGACGCTTAAATGCCAACTTAAAATCGGTACGTACCGCGAGCAACATTCTGATTAAACAGTACAACCAAGCGGTGCTGGATGCGGTGCGCGATGTGGCAATGAGTTCGAGCCAATTAAACGATCTCAACCAGCAGGTTGCGCTACAGAATCAAAAAGTTACGGAGGCAATGACCGTCACTCAAAGCGCCAGCGCCCATTATCAGCGTGGCCTACTCAGTCGTTATGCGGCGCAAGAAGCGCGTCGTAGCACCATTACTCAGCAACTGCTATTGCTTGATATGCGAGCACAGCAGTTCAGCACCGATATAACGTTGATTAAAGCTCTCGGTGGCGGATACCGTTGATTGAGCGGTGAGATGGAGAATCCATACCTAAGGTGGTGCCGATAATATGGATATGGCCTTATTTGTGACTTCCCGCGTTTTTGCTTTTAGTTAAAGGGTTCAGCCATGCTGATTTTTAAAGCACTCATCTTATTTAGTCTTACTGCGCTTGCTGAGATCGTAGGGTGCTACCTGCCTTATTTAGTGATCAAACAGAGCAAACCGCTTTGGCTCCTTATTCCTGCGGCGTTCAGCCTCATTATTTTTGCTTGGCTGCTCACGTTACATCCCACGGCAGCGGGGCGTACCTATGCGGCATACGGCGGCGTTTATATTGGCGTGGCATTAGTCTGGCTGCGATTTGTTGATGGTGTCGCACTGACGCGTTGGGATATTACTGGCGCCTGCGTGGCGTTAGTTGGGATGGCAATCATTGTTTTGCAGCCTTCTTAGCTGAATTTGCTTTTCGCCCATTGATAAAGGAACTCCGCCATGTCGAATCATCAACATGGCGGTGGGGTTTTTAGAAGCGAATCTCTCCACCAAAGATATAGGTTCTGCCGCGTGCGGTATTGGCCGCGGTGCTTTCATCACCTTGCATTGGCATCATATTGAGTTTATTTAACGCTTCGGAATAATTTTTGTTCATCAGGTTTTGTACGCTGAATTTAAGCATAAAATTACGATTAAACTCATAGGTGCTGTAGAGATCGATAATAGTTGGAATTTGCGGCATCTCTTCTTTCACAATAGCCCCCGTTTTCTCATCAAAATCGAAGTTTGGCGATAGACGACGCGTTTTCCCGGTGTATTTGATCACGCTGCCGACGGTTAAAGATTGGTCGAAGAAACGTAAACCGGTGTCTAGCGTCATATATTTTCGTGGCAACTCGGTAATATCCCCCGCACCAAAATAGGTACTGGCAATGGACGTTGGCTGGTCGGTGTGTTGCTGACTGTATGCTAATCGAGCAAAAGCATATCCCGCATCGTAGTCCATCTCTAATTCAAAACCTTGGGCGCGAACCAGAGAGTCTGAGTTAACGTAAATGTACATGTTATCGCTATAGTCGCTAACGTCTTCCCAGTCGTTGGCGTTCACTTCCGTCATATTACATTTACGTCCATTCGTGCAGACTAAATAAGATTCGCTGAAAATGTAGTTCTTAATTTTACTGCGATATACCAATGCTTTTAGTCGTAGCGAATCTTCCTTCAGCAATAGGTCTTGGATATTGATATTAAAACCGGCCTGATAGGTTTCTGCTCGCTGAGGTTTTAAGAACGGATTCATGGATGCGCCGCCGGAATTGGAGAAAAACATCTCCTGAATATTTGGGGCACGCATCGATTTGCTATAGCTAACGAACGGCTGTAGCCAAGGCGTGACCTGAGCTGAAAGCAGCACTGACGGGTTGAAGCCGCTCTCTTTTTCGTCGACGTTGTATTCCCCTTGAGGTACGCAGGTCACGCGTGGATCGCAGGCCGGTTTGAAACCGCTGATCTTATTCTGAGTGTAGTTAAGATTTAAATTAGCCTGATAGATACCGCGCGTGATTTCAAGTCCGGTATATAGCGCTGAAATATCTTGATTGCCGGAAGGGGCAAACGGATTGTTTTCTATGGATTCTTGTGACGACTGGGGATCGCCTGCGTTTGATTTAATCAACTTATCATAGCGGGTACGCATCAGTTTTCCGCCTAGGCTAAAGGCGAGATCGTTATTACCTAGCGTGAAACGGCTGGTGTTATTGATATCGAGTGCATTGGAGCGGTTACGTGCCGAGGTACTGTAAAATGTATAAAGCGAGCCATCTTGGTATTGCTGTTCGCTGCGGCTGGTACTGGCAGTAACATTTAAATCAATTAATTCAGAGAACGGTGAGTAGTGATATTTAATATAGTAATCATCGCTGGTGATATCACGGCGTGAAAACTTATTCTGATAGGTACGAGCAGAAAGTTCGAAGCTTGTAAACTCGTTAGGCTTAATATCAACTTTATATAACTGGGATTTAGGGTTTTGCTTCATGAATTTGTCGTAGCCAAATTCTTCGCTATTAATTCCATCACCGTTATCAAAGTTGGAATAGACCGAGCTGCCGCTGATCGCTGCCATTGCACCAAAGCTTCCGGTATCGGTAAAGGCATTGGTTTTGCCTGCAGCGGCAATCATGCCACTGCGGCCAATGCCGTTACTGCCAACAGAGAATCGTGAGCGAACGCCAAAAGGATTACCGGTAAAGACGACATCATCGACGCCGATGGTACGCAGGTTTGCGCTTCCTGCTAACGCATTGACACCAGAAGAACCACTGCTGTCTCCGCGTGTAACGTCAACACCCACCAAGAAGTTGGGATCAATGAGCACGCCAGCCATGCTGTTGGTTGAACCATGTATGGCAGTACCCGAGGTTGAAGTGCCGTAGAAGCTCTGTGTAATGCCATCGACCATGGTATTCACTCGGCCAAATCCGCTCATGCCGCGGATATTGACGCTTACCGAGCCCTGACCCGGATCGATCTGGGTATAGGTGCCGGGCATACTGCGCAGCGTGGAGTCTAATGATTCCAGATTTTTGTCCGTGGCTCGTGAGCTGGTGGCTCCGGGTTTATCGAGTGCTTCTTGCTCACTGGTCATTTTCCCCGCGGAAACATTGAGTGGGGAAAATACCGCTGAGCCTTTTTTATCTCCGCTGGTTTCTTCGCTGGTTGATTGTGCGTATGCGCCCGCGCTGAGCAATACCATGCCCGAGCCGATCAAGCCGGCTATTTTATTAAGTTTCATAAACACCCTTAGAAGTATCACAATGTACAAATCAATTTATTGTTATTTTGTTGCAGCTACTGCTGCCGATCCGCGGCCAAAATAAAGCTGTATTCCAGCGAGGTATTTTCCAAACGTTTAAGCCGTCCTGATTTTCCTCCGTGGCCAGCTTGCATATCTGTTAACAGCAATATTTTTCCTGAACCCAATTGATTAGCGCGCAGCTTGGCGACCCATTTAGCGGGTTCCCAATATTGCACCTGTGAATCATGTAAACCGGTAGTTACTAACAGGTTTGGGTAATGCATAGGTTTAATGTTGTCGTAGGGGCTGTAGGATTTCATTCGCTGGTAGTCAGCCAGAAGGTGTGGGTTTCCCCACTCTTCATATTCACCTAGCGTCAGCGGCAATGAGTCATCCAGCATGGTGGTAACCACATCGACAAAAGGCACTTGGGCAACCACGGCGTTAAACAGCTCGGGGTGTTGATTCATCACCGCGCCGACGAGTAGCCCTCCCGCGCTGCCGCCCATGGCGTATAGACGGCCGGGCTGACCAAAACCGCGAGTAACCAAGCCTTGGGTCGCATCGATAAAGTCGTTGAAACTATTTGGCTTATTCGCCAGCTTTCCTTGTTGATACCACTGTTGTCCCAACTCCCCGCCACCGCGTACGTGAACCATGGCGAACACAAAACCGCGGTCTAACAGGCTGAGACGATGAGCGCTAAAAGCGGGATCCATGCTCATGCCATAGGCACCATAGCCATATACCAACAGTGGGCTTTGTTTTGCTTTAAACATTTTCTGGTTATAAACCAATGACACTGGCACTTTCACGCCGTCGCGTGCGGTGATCCAGAGGCGCTCGCTGTGATAATCCGCCGGATGGCTATTTTTAACGTCCTGACGCTTGAGTAGCGTCCGTTGCCCACTGTTCAAATCCCATGCATAGGTGCTGGTTGGCGTGGTCATGGATGAGTAGCCGTAACGCAACTGATGGGTTTGCGGATCGGGGTTGTAGCCTAACCAAGCCATGTAACTGGCGTCGTCGAAATCCAGCGTTTGCTCGGCGTGGGTTTTCCAATTGATCTTACGAATCTGGCTCAACCCATCACGGCGTTCAGCAACCACCAGCCAGTTCTGAAACAGGGCAAAACCTTCGACCATGTTATCGTTCTGAGGCGCCACGAGTGGCTGCCACACATCGTGGTTGTTCTTGGCCTGATATAAACCAAAATTGGCATTTTCATGGTTGGATCGTAGATAAAACGTGGAGTTAAAGTGATCGAGGTAATACTCCACGCCTTGGCGACGGGCGGCAAACAGCACGGGCTGTGCGTCTGGATTATCGGCATCCAACAGATGTACTTCCGACGTTGTGTTTGAGCCGAGCGTTATTGCTAAATAGCGATCTGAAGTTAGGCGCGACAGGGTGAGGTAAAACGCACCGTCATTTTCCTGATAGATCAAACGATCTTGCGCCAAAGGCGTTCCTATCCGATGTTGATACACCTGATAGGGCATTAGCGTTTGCGGATGATTGCGCACATAAAAAAGCGTGCTGCCGTCATTGGACCACAGCATGTTACCGGACGTATTTTCAATGACATCGGTTAGCCACGCTCCGTTGTGCAGATTTCGCAGCGACAGGCGATATTGGCGTCGCCCCTGAAAATCCTCGGCGACGGCCATCATATGATTATCTTGGCTAATGGCTATGCCACCCAAACGGTAATAAGCATGCCCCGCGGCACGCTGATTACCATCGAGCAACGTTTGCCAAATTAGCTTGCCGCCTAGGGGTTGGCGCTGGGTAAGCGCAAAATCTTTTCCGGCCAGATAGACATCCTGATAGCGATAGCCATTGCGTTGATAGGGAACGGAGCTATCTTCAGGCTTCATGCGAGAAACCATTTCCTGATACAGCGTTTCTCGCAGCGCTTGATAAGGCCGTAGGACGGCATCGGCATACTGATTTTCAGCCTGTAAATAGCGCAGTACTTTTGGCTCGCTACGGCTGTCATCGCGCAACCAAAAGTAGTTGTCTATGCGTCGGTCATTGTGTTCGGTAAGCACCTTCGGCACGACAGCAGCCACAGGCGGTTGAGGTTCGGCGGCGGTCTGCCAAGACAATATCGTTACTAGCAGAGCTAGCAAAGCGTGATGCCATGATCTGAACATGGTTGATCCTTTTGGTTCTATGGGCGAAAAGGTGCCCTGCCGGAGTTTTCCAGCATCGAAAATGGAATAGGTTTTTGGCCGTGTGAGCAGCGCTAACTCATGGTCGTCTGAGCTCGTTCAAGTCGAAATTGATGGGCATGGTTACGCTATATCGCCCATCGCTTAATATCTCAGCCGGAGGCTTAGGCAGCGGTTGAGCACGATCCAATACGGCTAGTGCTTCGCGATCTAACGAAATCGTCCCCGATGATGTATGGAGCTGATTACCTTGCACTCGCCCTGAGGCATTGACGGTAAACGTCACTATGGCTTGCCCGGTTCTGGCACGACGGCGTGCATCCGTGGGATATTTTTTATAGCGATTCAGATGGCCTTTGACCAAGCTTTCCCATGTCACTTTTTCGCTGTTATGGCGGCTAGCATCGCTATTAAAGGGGGCTGCGATGCGTGACGATAGCGTGTTGGCCTGTGGCGCAGCATTGCTTGCCACCGCAGCCTGACTCGCGTCACTGGTTTGGTCTTTTATCTTGCGCACCGGACGTGGTTTTTTCTTTTCACCCTCGGTCGATTTCTTCTGCTTAGCCACTTCGATTTTGGCATCTTTAGCCAGAGCAAGCTTCGGTTGCGCCTTATCTTCTGCCTGCTGTTTCTCTTCGGCTGCCGCAGATTGCTGTTGCTGAGCGATACCGATAGGAAGCGGAAGTGGAGAGGCTGGCGCTTCAATGGCCTCTGACCACTGCAACATCACTGCTGGAGGTGGCTGGTAAGGCTGATAGGCATCGGCATTACGCCAGACTAGTGCCAGCAAAATCAGACCGTGTAGGGTCAGTGTAAAAACAAACCAGCGGCCCCATTTAGGTTGCGTACTGTAGAGAATATCCATCATAACCCCGCGAGTGAGTTAGCCTCTGGCAGTGGTACGTACCAAACGTAGTCGGCCTGGGCGAAGGTGATATTCATCCCCGTTTCTGCCAGCATCAAAACGACGGGGCGTGACGCAGGGGCTAAATCTTGCATGTGCAAAGGAACCCCCATCTGTTTTGCCGCATGATACCCACCGGCGATCAGCAGGGCAGGAGCCGGTGCTGCCAGTAACTGTTGTGCCATAAAACGGTCGCGCTGCTGCTGAATCGCTAACATGGCGTTGAGCTGTGTCTGATCGATTTTTCCATCATGCATGTTAGTGATGGTTTCTCGTATGGCGTTTTGGACGTCAGGTGCGGTCGAGATTTTTCCAACGGGAATGCGTGGGTTTTTGTATAAATCCTGCACCCGATCACGGTTGATATTGGCGACCAAAAGCGGGTAGGGCGCGCGCAAGGCTTGCATTACAACACCGTGATACATCTCCCACGGCCAGCCTTGTTCCCAATTGAGTAAGTGTTGAATACGTCCTTCGCGTACCATGGGATCGTCTTTTAGCCATTGCTTTAGCTGATCCACACGCGGCTGTTGATTAGCCGTCAGCATTTCTAGGAGCACACTACCCTGTGGGCGCTGTTGGGGCAGGTTTTTAATCAGCCACATTTCAATCAGGTGGTGTTTCTCATTATCGTGTTTTTCACCCACGATGAGCCGTGGTGCGCTCGCTAACTGTGTGAGCAGTTGTTGGCTAGTTATGCTATCTCCACTGCGTAAATCGATGATTTTGCCCGTGGTTTCAATCTCTTTCAGCGCCGATGGGCGTGAGGGAAGTGTCAATGTTGGTTGGCTGCATGCACTGAGTGCTAATGTGGCTAATATAATCAAAGACTTAAGGCTAAATTTTGTGCTCATTGTTTTGCCTAATGCGGCGAGTCATCACCGCTATTCTTGATAATTAAACGAAAATTAGGATGTTGCAGATTCCAGACTGACCAACCCTACCTTGAGATAACCCGCGTTACGCAGCGCATCCATGACAGACATCAGAGTGGCGTAGTCCACGGCCTGATCGGCCTGTAGGAAGATCGTGGTGTCTTTATCCGCCTTTGTCTGCTCATCGAGCTGCACGCTGAGGTTATCGCTGGTGGTCAGCGTGTCACCAAGATAGAGCTGCTTATCCGCTTTAATCGTTAGGTATACCGGTTTATCTGGGCGTGGCTGCGGCTGAGCCGAAGAGGCCGGTAAATTAACGCGGATATCCACGGTGGCCAGAGGTGCCGCCACCATAAAAATAATCAGTAGAACCAGCATCACATCGATGAAAGGTGTGACGTTGATATCGTGGAGTTCTGCGTTATCGTCAGCGCCGCCGTTGGCATAATCTTTGATTTGCAGTGCCATAGGTTTTTTACCCTTGATGCTGGTTGGCAGCGTTCAAATCTAGATCGCGGCTTAGCAGCAAGAGCACTTGCGCAGCGGCGTCTCCCACCTGTGCTCGGTGTTCGCCGATCAGACGGTTGAACAGGTTATAAATGACCACGGCAGGAATAGCGGCAATTAGACCCATTGCGGTGGCGAGCAATGCCTCGGCAATACCTGGGGCAACTACGGCTAGATTGGTTGTTTGTGAATGGGCAATACCGATAAAGCTATTCATAATGCCCCAAACAGTGCCAAAGAGACCGATAAACGGAGCAACGGCACCGATGGTGGCTAAATAGCCGTTGCCTTTCGCAAGTGAACGTCCATACGCCGCCACTCGGCGATCGAGGCGGAAATTAGCGCGGTCTTTAATTCCGTTGAGATCCAGCATCTGTGCAGAGAGCTGCTTTTCATCCTGTGCATCGTTGAGTAGAGCAGCACTGATGCTGTCTTTCTCGAAGGATTGGGATAACTCACAGGCGGTAGTTAATGAAAGTGAGGGAAATAACAGGCGATATTCTTGCTGTAATTTGCGTTTGGCGCGCAGTAAGGCGATGCCTTTGGCAAATAGGATCGTCCAAGTAATGACGGATATCACCAATAAGCCAATCATGACACTTTTCACCACAATGTCAGCCTGTTGATACATGCCGAAAATAGAAAGGTCCAGCGATGAAATTTCCCCTGTTGAAACGTTGGGCGGTATGTTTTCAGCTGTATTAATAAGTGTATCTGCATATGCAAATCCGGCCGTTCCCGCACTCAATAAAATAGTTCCGGCGATTTTTTGCATTGCGCTTAGTTTGCTGTAAAAAGGATGTACCTGTGCCATAAAGTTTTCCGCAAATGCTATGCGGAGCCTCCGTTTTATTTTTTTCATTGGATTGAACTGCATTTGTTGCGGATAGAATGCTAGCAAAGAATGAGATCAAATGATACTCATTATCATTCTCATTTAATTGGTAGGGTAATGATTTTGTAAGTTAGGTATTTATTTGGGTTAATTCATTTGCGTGGGTGTACGGATGATAATGGGTGGCCATTTAAGTATGGGATGAATAATAACCATAATAATGGTGTTGGATTTATGGATAAGAATGCGTGAGAATGGAGGATTGTTGTAGCGGGACATGACGTATATAACTATTTATTTATCAAGAAAAAATTGGCTATAAAGCAGAAGTTACTCTTTATTGAATACAGGGCGGAAAGCATGGACAGCACGAGAACCAAGGCAAATTTGTGTGGGATTTTGGCCATTTTGCTCTGGAGCACTATCGTCGGTTTGATCCGTAACGTTAGTGAAGGTGTGGGCGCCGTAGCGGGAGCTGCCCTGATTTATACCGCAGGCTCGGTGTTCCTTTTTCTTCTTCTAGGTTCACCTAAACTACGAGCGTTTAAACCCGCCTATTTGTTTGCCGGTGGCGCCCTATTTGCCAGCTATGAAATATGTCTATCACTGGCTCTTGGCTATGCCACTACGCGTGCCCAATCTATTGAAGTTTCAGTTATTAACTATTTATGGCCGAGTTTTACCGTATTGCTTTCTTTCTTATGCAATGGAGGAAAGTTAAAACTTAGCCTACTGCTCGGGGTGCTACTTTCACTCTTAGGCGTGACGGTCGTGATCAGCGGCGGTTCGCTCACTTCACTTTCCGGCATGGCTGATAATATTATTGCTCATCCCGTCAGCTATATATTGGCGTTTGTTGGCGCTATTCTTTGGGCGGTATATTGTGTCGTGACGAACAAATATGCCAACGGTCAGAACGGCGCGGCATTATTTTTTGCCCTAACGGCACTATGTTTGTGGATCAAGTGGTTATTCGGTGGTGCGCAGAGCTTTACTATTTCTTTGCACAGCGCGTTTTATATCGCGATGGCTGGGGCTGCAATGGGGTTTGGTTATGCCGCATGGAATATCGGCATGATTAAAGGGGATATTAATCTATTAGCGACGCTGTCTTATTTCACACCTATTCTTTCTGCGTTATTCGCTTCGTTGATTTTATCCTCGTTGCTGCCTGCAACGTTTTGGCTTGGTGTATGTGCAGTAACGGCAGGGGCACTTATCTGTTGGTTATCTACCAAAAAAAGAAAAGCGCAGTAGCTTGCACTCTGCGCTTTTCTTATTGGCAATAATTTATACCGCGACCGCTTCTAGCATGACCGGATGAAAGTGGCGCTTAAAGTAAATAAGCCCGTGCCCGGCTTCGCTGAGGGTAATTTGTTTAATTTGTACCAGATAGACCAGATGAGTGCCGATGGTTTGCACTTGCTCGATTTCCCCTTCCAAGCTGGCTAGCGTGCCACGCAGCATCGGTTGACCCAGAACGCCTTTAGTCCATATGTCCCAGCTAAAACGCTCTTCCATACTGGTTCCCGTCATGCCGGCAAAATGGCGCGCCATCAGTTCCTGTTCATGGTTAAGGACGTTAACGCACAGCTTACCGTTTTCTTGAAATACAGGGTTCATCGCGCTGTTGCTATTGATACAAACCATCAGCGACGGTGGCGTATCGGTTACCGAGCAGACGGCGGTTGCGGTGATACCACAGCGGCCTGCAGGGCCATCGGTGGTAACGATATTGACGGCAGCCGACAGGCTGGACATCGCATCGCGAAAACGCAGACGGTGTTCATTTTCTAAAGACATACAGGCCTCCCGCTACTGAACTATTTCAGCAGCTTGTCTAACATATTAATGTCGTTATTGTTGTGCAGGTGTGGAACTGTCCAGCCGTGCTGGTCGTATTCAGACAGGCAGCGATCGACCATGGCCATCATGCGATCCATGTTGCCGGAGGATTGCGCCTGACGTAGACATTGCAGACGGATTTCGTCTTGACTGCCAGAGTAGTTGATTTCGTATAGCTCATGGCGGCCACCAAATTCACTACCGATGGCATCCCACATCAGTTTTAAAATTTTGATGCGTTCGACGTGATCCATACCGTTTGAGCCGCGAACATAGCGAGCAAGGTATTTGTCAATTTCGGGATTATTCAAATCACGGGCGCTAGAGGGCAGATATATCAGGCCACTGGTGACGTTGCGCTCAATAATATTTTTGATCTTGGCATAAGCCATCGGTGCCATCACGCGGTAAGTTTGCAGAGCAGCGTGATCTGGCAGATAGGCTCCGTTAACCCATGGTGTTGCTTCGGAGCACATCGAGTCACTCAGTGCCCAGAACATATTACGCCATGCGACCACTTCACCCAGATCGGCCTGCACGCCACGGAATTCAGAGGTTCCGGTACATTCCAAGCTTTTCTTCAGCAATGCGGTAATGAAATCAAGTTTAACCGCTAAACGCACGCAGGCCTGTAACGGGTACATACGGGCGAATCCGCCTTCCATTGTCCAGCGTCGGCAACGGTCGAAATCACGATAAATCAGCACGTTTTCCCATGGGATCAGCACCTTGTCCATGACTAAAATCGCATCATTTTCATCAAAACGACTGGATAGCGGGTAGTCATACGGCGAGCCGGTGGCGCCTGCGACCATTTCATATGATGCACGAGAGATAAGTTTGACTCCGTCGGCGTCCATTGGGGCGACGAACATCAGCGCGAAGTCAGGATTTTCCCCCATCACCTGTGCCGAACCGAAACCAATCATGTTGTAGTGGGTCAGCGCTGAGTTGGTTGCAACCACTTTAGCACCGCTAACGATAATGCCTGCGTCGGTCTCTTTTTCCAGCTTGATATAAACATCTTTCACTTCATCAGCAGGCTTATGGCGATCAATCGGTGGATTAACGATGGCATGGTTGAAATAAAGACCGGTTTCTTGAATGCGCTTATACCAGTTGCGGGCGTTGTCCTCGAACTGACCATAAAACGCCGGGTTTGCACCTAGGGCGCTACCGAACGCGGCCTTGTAATCAGGCGTACGGCCCATCCAGCCATAGCTCAAACGCGACCATTCGGCGATGGCGTCGCGCTGTTGACGTAAGTCATCGCTGCTTTTGGCGAAACGGAAGAACTTATGGGTATAACCGCCGCTGCCGGTATCAGTACCCCTGCAGAGTTTATCCTGCATCTCAGGCTTATGCAGTGCATCGTAAAGCTGACCTACTGAGGCGGCGGCGTTGCGGAAAGCTGGATGAGTGGTGACATCTTTTACACGCTCGCCGTAGATATAGATCTCGCGACCATCTTGCAGGCTTTTCAGGTACTCTTCACCGGTTAACGGGCGCTTGTTGTCGGCACGAAAATCTTCTGGTTTCATGTTTACCTCGGAGTAAGGGCAGAGAACGATGGCTGCTCTGTATTAGGCATTCTATCGTTGTTTGTTAATTTATTGTTTTGTTTTTGTTTCTTAATTGAAGCGTTTATATCAGCTTTCGGGAAGATACTTTTGAGGTAATTGCTGGTACTTTTCGGACGAGGAGCAGGGTTTGTCTGAGGAATGTGATCCAGCACAAATTTTGAGCTGGATCAGTGGGAGACGGCAATCTGCTCAGCGCGATAGGCACTCGGTGAACTACCGACTAACCGATTAAAAAATCGGGCAAAATAGGCCGGATCTTTAAATCCGAGCTGATAGGCAATTTCGCTGACCGCGTAGTCGCTGAACAACAGCAGGCGTTTGGCCTCGCGCAGTTGTCGATCGAAAATGAGGCGCTTGGGGGGACGATTGGCAAAACGTCGACACATATCAGTGAGTCGGGATTCGGTTACGCCGAGCTTGTTGGCATATTCTGGTACTGACCAGTGCAGTCTAAAGTTATCGTCAATGAGCTGATTAAAACGCTGAAACACGCGCATTTCTCCACGCATTCCGCATGATGCCTGTTCATCCAGAGGGACGTTCCTGAGCAAAAGGGTAAAAACGGCTTGGGCTAAAAGTACCAGCGTATGTTCACGCCCACCTAAATCGTTGACCGATTCACGCGCAATCAAGCTCCAGTAGTGTTCAAGTGCCTCCAGTTCCTGCGGTTTGTCAGACAGCGATAGGCAAATACCGGGCAGATCGAAAGCATCGCGCTTACCGGGATAGAGTACTTCCAGCAGCGGCCAGATTAACTCTTGCCGTACCGTGAGTACGTGACCATCGCTGTCAGGCTCAGTGAAGAACGCATGCGGCACCGAAGGTGGCGTGAGCACAAATAGCGGGGCCTGTACCGAATAGCGGTGATCGTCTAGCTGTAGCTCGATTTGGCCTGTATTCAGGAAGTGCATCTGAAAGAAGCTGTCGTGGCGGTGTGGCTTCATATCACGACCAAAAAATGCCGCCATTCGGGCAAAAGACTGATAATGAACGTCGTCTGAGCCCTGTGTTTCGTCATAGTCTTTGCTGATATCGATATTGGTAATTTGGCTCATGGATTTCTCCTTTTACTCTTTGGCTTTTGCTCCCCCAATGCCTCAAGAACCTTTTCATTAGGGGAGCAACAGAAACCTACGGCGTCGCTCTTGGACGTGATCCTTTCATCGGGATCAGCCAGATAATAATGGCGCCGATCACGAGCAGCCCTGCGACAAAATAGAGTCCCGAATTAAAGTTTCCGGTTTGATCTTTCAGCCAACCAATCAGCAGCGGGCTCACTGCTGAGCCAACGTTGCCGGTGGCGTTAATCACGGCGATCCCCACGGCGCGGGCGCGGAAGCTGATCGATTGATCGGGCGTTGTCCAGAAGATCGCCATGGCGCTAAAAGAGCCGGTAGACGCCATTACGATCCCCAGTAGTTGGATCATGCTGTGATCGGTGGCAGACGCGAGCAGCCAGCCTACGGCAGCGAACAGGAACGGAAGCGCGGTATGGTGCTTGCGCTCCTGCATGCGGTCTGAGTGTTTGCTCCACCAAATCATTCCCGCGATGGTACAAAACTGTGGAATGGCTGCCAGCAGACCAATCGTGATATTGCTACTGGATTGGTTAAAGCTCTGCATGATCTGGGGTGTCCAAATGCTGATAGCGCTCAGCGTATTGGTGAGACAGAAATAAGCCAGCGTATACATCAGGACGATAGGGGTAAAAACTTCGCGCCACATGCTGGGCTGCTGCAAGGCGCTATGGCTACGGGCTCCTTCTGGCTGTACTAACTGAAGATTATCGCTGTCCATCATTTCTTGTAGGCAGTCTTTATCTTCTTTGCTTAGCCACTTCGCTTTAGACGGTTTGTCATCCAAATAGAACCAAACGACGATACCGAGCAAAACGGAGGGAAAACCTTCCAATAAGAATAGCCACTGCCAGCCTTTTAAGCTCATGATGCCGTCGAGCGATAAAATATAGCCGGAAACCAGTGAACCGAGCGCAGTGGTGACAGGCATAGCAATCATAAATAACGCGTTAGCGCGTGCGCGAAAATAGGCAGGAAACCAGTAGGTGAGATACACCAGCACGCCAGGTAAAAAGCCCGCTTCGGTGATCCCCACAATCATGCGCAGAACATACAAACTGTGAGGGCCAGTAGCAAACATGGTTGCGGTAGAGGCGATCCCCCATAGCACCATAATTGTGGCTATCCAGCGCCGTGCGCCGACGATGCCCAGCATGATATTGCTAGGAATACCGAAAATCACATAAGTGGCGTAAAACAGGGTGGTTGCCAGCCCGAACATGGTGGAACTCAGTCCGAGATCTTTCCCCATCGTCAAACCGGCGAAGCCGATATTGATGCGGTCGAGGAATGAAAATACAAACAACACGAATAAAAATACGATCAGGCGGCGAAACAGTTTGTTGATAACGCTTTGCTGCTGTGCGGTCAGGTTTTTATGCCGATGAGCTGGGTTGGCCTCATGGGTTACCGCTGATGATGAATCGCTCATTTGTCTTTCCTCTCAGAATGAACTCAGTACACGCTAGCGGGAGCCGGAGGCTCATTACCTTTACCTGCGCCAAACCGTGCCGCTAATGCTTCTGCGGCGCGAGCGAGTAAGGTGGTGTCTACCCCCACGGCGACGAATAGCGCGCCGAGTTTGAGATAATGATCGGCCACATCAGGTGCCGCCATCAGAATTCCCGGCGCTTTGTTTGCGGATTTAATCTGCAAAATGGCATGTTCGATGGCGCTTTTGACTTCGGGATGCTGAGGATTTCCGGCAAACCCCATATCCGCGCTGAGATCGGCAGGGCCGATAAATACGCCGTCAACGCCTTCAACGTCCAAAATCTGCGGCAGGTTACGCAGGGCTTCACGGGTTTCGATTTGCACCAGAACGCACATTTGTTCGTTAGCCAACTGCAAATAATCGGGAACGCGATTCCAGCGTGAAGCTCGAGCTAGCGCGCTGCCTACGCCGCGAATTCCCAGTGGTGGATATCGTGTGGCGCGAACGGCGGCACGGGCTTCATCGGCATTTTGTACCATCGGCACCAACAGCGTTTGCGCACCGATATCAAGCAGTTGTTTGATCTGTACGGCATCATTCCAAGACGGACGCACTACCGGTTGGCTAGGGTAGGGCGCGATAGCTTGAAGTTGGGTCAACACGGTCTGTATGTTATTAGGGGCGTGTTCACCGTCAATTAGCAACCAGTCGAAACCGGCCCCTGCCAGTAATTCCGCGCTGTAGCTGCTGCACAAACCAAGCCATAAACCAATCTGCGGGCGTCCTTCTTTGAGGGCTTGTTTAAAGCTGTTATGTAGGGAGACTGAGGACATGACATTTTCCTTATACAAAGCGGCAGCTAATGCAGCCCATATTGCCGTAGTCAACGTGGAAGGTATCACCGCGACGCGCCGGAACAGGTCGAGTGAAGGAGCCCCCCAGAATGATTTGTCCTGCCTCAAGCTGAACATCGTGGGCGGCCAGTTTGTTTGCCAGCCAAGCCACGCCGTTGGCCGGATGATTAAGCACCGCAGCGGCGACGCCCGATTCTTCAATCACACCGTTGCGATACATCAGCGCGCTAATCCAACGGAGATCGAGTTCATCCGGCTTAATTGGGCGACCGCCAAGAATCACACCGGCGTTGGCGGCGTTATCTGAGATGGTGTCGAATACCTTGCGCGGACGCTGGGTTTCGGGGTCAATGTTGTGGCAACGTGCGTCAATCAACTCCAGTGCAGGGATGACATAATCCGTTGCGTTGTAGACGTCAAACAGCGTGCAGTTGGGGCCTCGAAGCGGTTTTGCTAAAACGAATGCCAGCTCGACCTCAATACGTGGCACGATGAAGTTGTCGATGGGAATATCGCTACCGTCTTGGAAGAACATGTCATCGAGCAGAGCGCCATAGTCGGGTTCGCTAATCTGTGAGCTAGCCTGCATCGCTTTGGATGTTAGGCCGATCTTGTGACCCTTGAGTACACGCCCTTGGTCGATTTTCAGATCAACCCACTGACGCTGGATCGCATAGGCATCTTCAATTGTGATCTGCGGGTGATCGAGTGAAATTTGGCGGATCTGCTCACGGCTTTGCTCAGCCCGATGTAGGCGATGCGCGATCTGGCTGATTGTTGCTTTATCTAACATTACGTTTTTTGCCGACATAGGCACCTCAGTTGTTCTCAATTCCGCCAAAGCAGAGATATTTCACTTCCAGATAATCCTCGATGCCGTAGCGTGAACCTTCACGCCCAAGCCCGGATTGCTTGATACCGCCAAACGGGGCGACTTCGTTAGAAATCAGCCCTTCGTTGATGCCGAGCATTCCGCTTTCCAGTGCTTCAGCGACGCGATAGATGCGTCCGATGTCGCGCGAATAGAAATAGGCAGCGAGACCGGATTCGGTTTGATTAGCTAACCGAATCGCGTCGGCTTCATCATGAAATTTGAAGAGTGGGGCTACGGGGCCGAAGGTTTCTTCGTGTGCCACTCGCATGGATTCTTTAACGTCGCGGAGTACCGTGGGTAGGTAAAAGAGTCCGCCCAATGGATGCTTTTTGCCGCCGGTAAGGATGCGGGCACCGTGAGAAACCGCGTCAGTCACATGCGCCTGCACTTTGTCGATAGCCGCCTGATTAATCAGCGGTCCTTGCTGTGATGCGGGCTCACTGGCAGGGCCTACGCGAAGCTCATTTACCGCACGCGTCAGGCGCTGGGCGAATTCATCATAGATGCCGTCTTGCACCAGAATGCGATTGGCGCAAACGCAGGTTTGTCCACTATTACGAAATTTTGCCGCGAGAGCGCCTTGTACGGCGGCGTCGAGATCGGCATCGTCAAATACGATAAACGGCGCGTTGCCGCCGAGTTCCAATGACAGTTTTTTTACCGTCGCAGCGCTTTGTTCCATCAGTAACTTGCCAATACGGGTAGAACCGGTGAAGGACAATTTACGTACGATAGGGCTTTGGGTTAGCACGTTGCCAATAGCGGCGGCATCGGTGCCGGTGACGATATTAAGCACGCCAGCAGGTAGGCCTGCTTCGTGTGCTAGCACCGCTAGCGCGAGTGCTGATAACGGCGTTTCCGGTGCTGGCTTCAATACAACGGTACAGCCTGCCGCCAGCGCTGGGGCGACTTTGCGGGTAATCATCGCGTTGGGGAAGTTCCATGGTGTAATGGCAGCCACCACACCCACTGGCTGTTTAATCGTGCTGATTCGTCGGCCAGGCAACGGTGACGGAATTGTTTCGCCGTAAGTTCGCTTTCCCTCTTCGGCAAACCATTCGATAAAACTGGCACCGTAGGCGATTTCCCCCATCGCCTCAGCCTGTGGTTTTCCTTGCTCTAAGCTTAATAGCTCCGCAAGTTCGGCCTGATTTTGCATAATCAATTGGAACCAGCGTTGCAAAATCTGGCTACGTTGCTTAGCGGTGTGTTTACGCCATGCGGGCAGCGCTTCAGCCGCGGCCTGAATAGCCTGTTCGGTTTCAACGCCAGATAAATCGCTGATCTCGGCGATGGTGTCACCGTTGGCGGGATTGAGCACTGAAAAGGTGCGTCCATCGGCCGCGCTTTGCCAATGCCCGTTGATATAGGCCTGATGGCGCAATAATCCGCGCGATATGCCGGTGGTGAAAGGCGATGTCATGGTTGATCCTTTTTGTTTTTATCGTGCCTTCAAGCCCCGAGCCTTCAGCCTATCAACGCAGTGGCAGAGTGAGGCGAGTGCTTTCAACTAAGACTTAAACAGCGCATGCACGTTGTTTTGTTTGTAATTTAGCTGTGGGTGCAGCTCTTCAATTTCGAACGACAGTGCTAGATAACGACTTTCCATCAGCGCGGCGAAGTGGGTTTTAATGAGCTCGAATAGCATTTCGCCAACCTGCTGGCGGCTTTCCAGACTGCGTCCGCTGCCGATTTTTAGCGTCATATGCACAAAGGCGTAATCATGCTTCCCATCCGCCATTTGCCAAGTGTCTAACCAGATTGCGCGACTGCGGATCCCGCCGATGGGGAAAATACCGGTATCGGCCAGTGCGGCGTTCACCTTGGCAAATAACGCCGGAAGATCGGCCTGTTGGCGGATATTGTCGGTACATTCAGCGTAGAAATGTGGCATAGCAGCTCCTTATGCCTGTTCCGGCAGAGGGAAAACGGCGTTGACCTGCCCCGTGCCTGAGCTGGCAAATAGGTCAGTAATGAATTCGACTTTGCCGTCGTATTTGTCCCAGCCCAGCATGCCAAGCAGCATCACGGTGTCATGCATATTGCCCTCGCCGTAACAGTAATCGGCGTACTCCGGCAGCATTTCGCAGAACTCTTTGAATTGGCCTTCGCGCCAGAGCTTGACCACGCGTTCATCCATTTGATGGTCAAACTCGCGGGTATAGCTGTTCATGCCCTGTTCTGCGCGCTGATCGTCAATGAAACGGTGAGAGAGCGATCCGCTGGCGAAAACGGCCACGGTACCGTCGTATTGTTCAATGGCTTTGAGAATGGCTTGACCCAGTTTGCGGCTGTCTTCAAAGGCGTGAACGGTGCAAAACGCTGAGATAGAGATAACTTTGAAATGCTTATCGCTGTTCATATAGCGCATCGGTACCAGCGTGCCGTATTCAAGTTTCAGGCTTGGAATATTGTGAGCCTGAGCGCGAACGCCCATGGCACAGGCCTCTTTAGCGATCAGTTGCCCCAGTTCGGGGTTGCCGTCGTAGTCATAGGTCATGTCCCGAATAAAATGCGGCAATTCGTTGCTGGTATAGACGCCGCTGAAGTGATCCGCGCAGTTAATGTGGTAGGCGCTGTTGACCAACCAGTGGGTATCGAACACGATAATGGTATCTACGCCCATTTCACGGCAGCGCTTGCCGATTTCTTTATGGCCATCGATGGCTCCCTGACGGCAACCATGGTTTTTACCCGGTAGCTCTGATAGATACATGGATGGAACGTGCGTGATCTTGGCTGCTAAGGCTAACTTTCCCATACATCCTCGCTTGAATAATTTTATATAAGCTGGGGATTTCCCTGCGGGTTAACGCAGGGAAACAGGTACTACACACCCCATTTAGGGATGGGGTGATCGCCCATCGAAATACAGACGTTTTTCATTTCAGCAAATACTTCAAAGCTGTATTCGCCGCCTTCACGCCCAGTACCCGATGCTTTTACACCGCCGAAGGGTTGACGCAGGTCACGAACGTTTTGGGTGTTCACAAACACCATGCCGGCTTCGATACTGCGTGCTAAACGTAGTACTTTGCTGACGTCCTGAGTCCAGATGTAGGACGCCAAACCATATTCCACGTCGTTTGCTAAGCGCAGGCCTTCGGCTTCATCTTTGAAAGGCATCAGGCAGGCTACAGGGCCAAATATTTCCTCCTGCGCCACCCGCATGCGGTTGTCTACGTCGGCCAGTACGGTTGGGCGAAGGAAATTACCGTTTTTCAAATGTGCAGGCAGATCGCTAGGTTTATCAGGGCCACCGGCCAGCAGCGTTGCGCCTTCTTCAATACCTAAGCGGATGTAGCCGGACACTTTCTCCCAGTGCTGGCGACTGATAAGTGCACCGACCTGAGTGTTAGGGTCTTGCGGATCGCCAACACGCAGGCGGTTGGCGCGCTCGGCAAAACGTTTAACAAACTCGGGGTAGATGCTTTGTTGAATGAAGATACGTGAGCCGGCGGTGCAGCGTTCGCCGTTGATAGAGAAAATCGTGAAGAGCGCTGCGTCCAAAGCGCGTTCAATATCCGCATCTTCAAAAATCAGCACAGGAGATTTGCCGCCCAGCTCCATTGAATATTTTTTCAGCCCCGCATTTTTCATGATGTTGCGGCCGGTTGCAGTGCCGCCGGTAAAGGAAACTGCGCGTACATCATGATGGCGAACCAGCGCGTCACCCGCTGTGGCGCCGTAGCCTTGTACTACGTTGAGCACGCCGGCAGGAATACCGGCTTCTAACGCGAGCTCCCCTAAACGATCGGCGGTGAGCGGCGAAAGCTCGGACATTTTCAGCACTGCGGTATTCCCGAGCGCTAAGCAAGGCGCAACTTTCCACGTTGCGGTCATGAAGGGCACGTTCCACGGTGAAACCAGCGCACACACACCGACGGGCTGTACCAACGTGTAGTTGAGCATTTTGTCGTCAACAGGATAGGTTTTGCCGTTCATCTGCTGACATACTTCGGAGAAGAACTCAAAGTTATGTGAAGCGCGTGGGATCAACACGTTTTTGGTCTGATGAATCGGCAAACCGGTGTCTGCGGTTTCCATAGCCGCAATATCTGGCACGTTTTCATCAATTAAATCGCCCAAGCGACGCATCAGACGGGCGCGCTCTTTCATTGGGAGATTGGCCCATTTGGGAAAAGCTTCTTTGGCTGCAGCGACGGCCTGATAAATTTCGACTTCTCCACCTGAGGCAACTTCGGCTAATACTTCACCGGTGGCTGGGTTGGTGGTTTCAAAATACTGCTTGCTGGTAACGTTTTTACCGTCGATCCAATGATTTACCTTTTTCATCTCAGGCTTTCCTCATAATCGGTTTGGCTGATAATGCGGTTGACCAGACGAGCTACGCCCTCAACCTCAACAATCACTTCGTCTCCCGGTACTACGTCTGACAGACCTTTGGGGGTTCCGGTGGCGATCATGTCGCCGGGTTGGAGTGTCATAAATTCGCTTAAATAGGCGATCAAAAACGGGATATCAAAAATCAGATCGGCAGTGGTACCCCGCTGGCGGAGCTCGCCGTTGACGTAGGTGCTTAGCGCTAAACGATGTGGATCGGGTATTTCTGATTTATCAATAATCCACGGGCCAATAGGCGTGAGGGTATCGCGGCTTTTTACCCGCAAATTGGGGCGATAGTAGTTCTCTAAATAGTCGCGAATGGCGTAGTCGTTGCAGACGGTATAACCCGCCACGTAGTCCATGGCTTCATCCGGCGTTACCTGATGCGCGGTTTTTCCGATAACCACCACCAGTTCGGATTCATAGTGCATGTATTCAACGTTATCTGGGCGTACCGAGATCTGCTGGTGGCCAGTTAATGAATTTGGCGCTTTGATGAAGATCAGCGGTTCTTCCGGTGCTTTAAACTCTAATTCAGCGGCGTGATCGGCATAGTTCAGGCCGAGCGCAAACAGGGTGCCTTCGGCAGGGGGGAGCCATTCCACTTGTTCGGCCGTGAGTGTGGTTCCGTCGGGTAAACAAACCCGCAGTTGTTCATCCACGGTGACATCAAATTTTTTCCCTTGATAGCGGATACGAGCGTGTTTCATGCTGTTTCTCCCGTCCTTTTGGGTTGTAAACGCACGCTGTTCTCCAGTGTAGGAAGACCGGCGGCTTTGATAATGATGTTATCGCTCGGTTTGATGCTGACGCGCTGCTGAGGTGTACCGAGTAGGATGACATCGCCAGGCTGTAGGGTGGCAAAATCGCTCAGGGCGCAGAGTAGCTCGGCGGCAGAACGATTCAGATCGGCGGTGCTCCAACGATTGGCTTCTTGACCGTTGATTTCAGTCACGATTTCAACGGAGTCTACGTTGGCAAGCGGCGCCAGCTCGCCTAACGGACAAAATCCATCACGGCATTTGGCTTTGATCGCGGGGCGATAGAATGAGGTTTCCGGCAGACTGACATCGTTCGCCAGAGCATATCCGGCGATGTAATTTGCTGCATCAGAAGCTGATACTTTGCGCGCCGTTTTGCCAATCACCAAGGCAATGGTTGCGCCGCTACACACCTCTTCACCCTGAGGAAAAGGAATGGCATCACCGCTGCGGATCACGGTATTGCGCGGCTTGATAAACCAAACCGGCGTTTGAGGTGGTGTTTTATAGGGCGGTTGCAGAAATGCATCGTGCCAAGCTTCTGTCTGGCTACGGTGATTGAGCGCAACGGCAAAGACGGTGCCTTTCATAAGCGACTCCTTTGAAAACGGTCGAATTAGTGCGATAAATGGTTTTTATTAATATGTTAATGATCATGTTTTAATCCTTGTTTAACATTTAGGCAATCGAATCAACTTGAAGTGTGATCTTGGTAACAATGTTTTTACATATTAAAATATTATTTGTTTATTAATCAGTTTGTTATGATTTTTTATAAGAAATTAATCATCTGTGGTGTAACCTTTCATAAACATATGATGTTCGCTAAATAAAATTATTTAGTTATTAATAAGATTCAATTTAAACTCATGGTAAGTACATGTAGAATGCCGAAATGTACCTATAATCAAATTTATGGTTGCCACCTGATGTTGGCTGATTTTGTGAAGAGTGCTCCGTTATGCATGAATCTTTAACTATTGCTTTGCTGCAGGCTCGGGAAACGGCGATGGGTTTTTTCCGTCCGATTTTGAAAAGTCACAATTTAACTGAGCAGCAGTGGCGTATAATTCGCGTTTTGGCCGATGGTCAGTCAATTGATTTTCATGAGCTTTCATGTAAAACCTGTATATCGCGCCCTAGCTTGACGGGGATCTTAACGCGTATGGAACGCGATAGACTGATTCTGCGACTAAAGCCGGTTAGCGATCAGCGTAAGCTGTATATTTCACTGACGCCTGATGGAAAGTTGTTATATGAAAAGGCGCGGTTGCAGGTCGAAGAGGGCTATCAAGCCATTGAACAGGCATTTTCGAGCGAGAAAATGACGCAGTTGACGCTGCTTTTAGATGAGCTGATTGCTTTGGGAAATTTGTCATCAGCCACCGAAAATGATGAGTGACCCTCTTCCTATTAAAATAAATATATTGTTATACGTAACGTGCGCTATTTATCTCTGTGGATGAAAATTAGGCTATTTAATTTTAATTAATTGTTTTGTGGTCTTTTTATTTTTATCAAATTGTGCTGTGTTTTTATAACCAGATATATTATGAAATATAAGTTGTACAAATTTAACTCTGAGCACAAATTGAAAAATATAATGATAGCGTCATTGTTAAATTGATAGGATCGCCATTTTGGATGTAGAAATCCTATGAAAATTAATAAAGCGCTTTCACCTGCGACAGCGATTCTAGCTATTATTGTTGCTACTTTTCCTTTGCTTGCTATCTTAAAATTACCTCTTGCTCATGGGGCTGTGGTTCAGGTCATTGAAGATGCACAGTCTGTCTGGCTGCTTTTTGGCGCGATTTTTACTTGGTGTTATATGAAGCCATTAACTCTTCCTTCGCGACAGAAGGTATTTTGGTGCTGGGCTACAGTATGGTGGATGGTTCTTTTGGGACGGGGTATTAGTTGGGGACGTGATTTTTTTCCAGAGGTAAATAAGATTTACTTTAGGACTATTTCAGTCGTTCTTATTGGTACGCTATTACTTATGCTTTTAATCCCTGCGTTACGTAAAGACATTGCCACAAGGTTTAAATACCAAAGTATTCCTCTATGGACAGTATTACTGATGGTCGTAAGCTTCCTTATTTCTGATACGATTGAACATCATCGTTTATTATCTCCGCTTTTTATTAGGGATCGACAGTATCAGGATTTGTTAGAAGAACTCTATGAGCTCCCGTTTATGCTGTGCTTATTTAGTGTTGCTTATGACATTATGCGGTCAGATAAAAAATTGCATCGCAAGGAACGTCTTGCGCTTATCGAGTCTTACCACTAAACGTTCTCGTATGAAGAAAGCCTTCAAAAAAGTAGAAGAGTAGGAAAAATGTGCGCCAAAGGTTTAGGCGCACTATGTTGATGAACTTTCATGTTGATGAACTTTCCTAAATTTTTCTGGCAATATAATTTCATAGAAAATTATTTTTTCTGATACGATATCCTTGTAATGCAAATGGTATTTTTTGCTTTGATTTTGTTACCTTTTTTTTATATATGGCAAATTATCATGATAGTGCTTGCGTAAAAGTACCAAACATGAGTTAATGCCTACGGTTTGTAATGCAGAACCAGTATGAAAGACATTTTAGTAAAGCAGTTCTTTGTTTAGCGATGTGTATCACTTCGCTCATGAATTTCCTTCTTTAGTGCTCCCGTACGTCCTCTGATAGAACAGACCTTTTTCGCCCGAGAGCGGCGACTCTACTTTAAATAAATTAGGAAATATCATGTCTGATAAAATGACTGGCTTAGTAAAATGGTTTGACGCTGGTAAAGGTTTCGGCTTCATCACTCCAGACAACGGCAGCAAAGACATTTTCGTTCACTTCTCTGCAATTCAGAGCACCGCATTCAAAACTCTGGACGAAGGCCAGCGTGTTGAGTTCACTGTTGAAAATGGCCAGAAAGGTCCTTCAGCAGCTAACGTTGTAGCTCTGTAATATTGCTAAGTGACCACCAGAGTTTGTGATTTTAGGAAATCCTAAATTGCTAAACCGGTAATCATTTAATTAGAACGGGTCCTGTATATTCAGGGCCCGTTTTATTTTGTCTGCTAATATCATTAAAAGTTATTATTTGTAAATTTAGTATCTTTCTGAAAAATAAGACAGATAAGATAAATCTGCTATGCGACACTGTCGCGATTTATTAAGTTTTAATTTCGCTGCAACTTAATCGAACACGGCGAGTCAAATACAATAATGTACCGCTATAGATAAATTTTTCTTTATGCGATACGCCATGGGTATGTGTAAAGAAAGAAGGTCTATCGTGAAACATTCTGCTTTTTCTAAAAGCTTGTTACATCCGCGTCATTGGTTTCTTTGGTTTGGGTTAGGTATTTTATATTTATTGGTTCAATTGCCTTATCCGATCATTCGCCGTCTTGGCGGAGCTATGGGACGAATCTCTAAACGTTTTCTAAAACGCCGTGTCACCATTGCACGCCGTAATCTTGAATTGTGCTTTCCCGATCTCTCTCCAGAAGAATTAGACGCGCGTGTCACGGACAATTTTACCTCGCTAGGTATGGGATTGTTAGAAACGGGCATGGCGTGGTTCTGGTCTGATGATCGTATCAAAAAGTGGTTTGACGTCAGTGGTATTGAGAACCTGAACGCAGCTCTGGAAGAGAAGCGGGGCGTGATGGTAATTGGCGTACACTTTATGTCTCTTGAGCTTGGCGGGCGCGTGATGGGCTTGTGTCGACCAATGATGGCCATGTATCGCAAGCACAACAACAAAGTTATGGAATACGTGCAGACTCGCGGTCGTTCTCGTTCTAATAAAGCAATGATTGACCGTCGCAATCTGCGCGGTATGGTTCATGCTTTGAAGGCCGGTGAAGCCGTTTGGTTTGCACCAGACCAAGACTTTGGGCCAAAAGGAAGTTCTTTCGCGCCGTTCTTCGCAGTAAAAAAAGCGGCGACGACCAACGGGACCTTTACTATTGCTAAATTAGCCAAGCCCGTTTTGCTGACTACCGTTCTGATCCGTAAACCAGACGGCAGTGGTTATCATTTGATTATTCAGCCTGGTCTAAAAGACTATCCTTACGATAATGAACAAGCGGCTGCGGAATTTATTAACGCGGTAATAGAAAAAGAAATTTTGCGGGCGCCAGAACAGTATCTTTGGTTACATCGTCGATTTAAAACGCGACCTATTGGGGATATTTCTCTCTACGCATAGTTTTCTTTTGCAACGCTAATAATAATTAAATCTTAAGCCCCGAATATTTTGTTAAGAAAATGTTCGGGGTTTACGCTATTCTAAGCGGCAGATTTTAATGTAAGACGAACTATTTGAACGTTTGGATAGGCTTTAAAGAGTGAAATGACGAGAGAGGCGAGCGTAATGAAATACAGTTGGGTTCTTTTTGATGCGGATGAGACATTGTTCCGGTTTGATGCTTTTGAAGGCTTAAAGCTGATGTTCTCTCGTTTTAACGTTGATTTTACCGATAGTGATTATGCTGAATATCAGTCAGTGAATCAGCCTCTATGGGTTGATTACCAGGACGGGCGCATCAACGCAGAGCAGTTACAGACAACTCGTTTCGAGCTGTGGTCTCAGCGTCTGGGCGTGACAGCCAATCACATCAATGAAGCGTTCCTACAAGCGATGGCTGATATTTGTGATGTGTTGCCTGGGGCAAGGGAGCTAATTAACGCGTTAAGCGGTAAGGCGAACTTAGGTATCATCACGAATGGTTTTACCCAATTGCAGACAATCCGCTTAGAGCGCACAGGAATGAAGGATGCCTTTTCGACGTTGGTGATTTCTGAGCAGGTAGGTATTGCAAAACCAGACGTTGGTATTTTTGAATATGCTTTCTCACTGATGAATAATCCGCCTAAAGAACGTATTTTGATGGTCGGGGACAATCCGCATTCTGATATTTTAGGTGGAATTAATGCAGGCATTGATACCTGCTGGGTGAACTCAGCGGGAAGTGATTTGCCCGAAGGAATTTCACCAAGTTATCAAGTAAGCTCACTGAGCGAACTGCAAAAAATTTTGTTGGCTTAAGTATCTGATGTAAAAAAAAACATCTCCTCGGACGGTAATGCTGTTCATTTAAGAGATCGAGATACACAGGGTTAGCACACCACTGGGCGGTTATGGAACACATCCATGTGTTCCACCCTAGGGGGCAACGCTAAAGCGTTGTTCAACTTTGCTCCCGGCAAAGTTGTCGGCAGCTA
>ERZ827496.219-NODE-219-length-85584-cov-4.429936_pt1 | contig 85584 bp, 74 predicted proteins | sample MGYA00519769_ERZ827496 | MGnify/ENA primary metagenome ERZ827496 (study PRJEB31778, sample SAMEA3449327) | human gut metagenome | biome: human gut; feature: human-associated habitat; material: faeces | place: United Kingdom | collected 2010/2012 ...
AATCGCCGTGCATCCGGCGCATGTCTATGTCGCGGTCCGTCAGGCTGTTGCTCATAAAGCATGGAAACAGTTACAGGGCGGGAAGATTAAAGGAAAAACGTGCCGGGTGCGGTTATTAAAATAATGAAATGTTGAATTGCCGGGTGCAAGAGTAAACATCTTATTCGGGATTGCCGGATGCGACGCTGGCCGCGTCTTATCCGGCCTCCATAAGAGTAGCCCGATACGCTTGCGCATCGGGCGCTATCCTGGTTATTTCACTTCAACCACATTCAGCCGTAACTCATCCAACTGATTTTCATCTTCTTCTGGCTGCCAGCACGCCGGTTGTAGTGGGATCTCTTCGCGATCAAACGCCAGATCACCCCCGTTAACCACTTCAGAACCGTGGGTGATGCCTTTGAAATCGAACAGGTTGGTATCAGCTAAGTGAGAAGGCACCACATTTTGCATTGCGCTAAACATGGTTTCGATACGACCAGGATGACGGCGATCCCAATCACGCAGCATATCTTTAATCACCTGACGCTGTAAGTTTGGCTGTGATCCACACAGATTGCACGGAATAATCGGGAACGCGCGTGCTTCGGCAAAACGCTCAATGTCTTTTTCACGGCAATAAGCCAGAGGGCGAATGACGATATGTTTGCCATCGTCGCTCATCAGCTTTGGTGGCATGCCTTTTAGTTTGCCGCCGTAGAACATGTTTAAGAACAGCGTCTGCAGCATATCGTCACGGTGATGGCCTAGTGCAATCTTGGTTGCGCCCAGCTCGGTTGCCGTGCGGTATAAAATTCCGCGACGCAGACGCGAGCACAGGGAGCAGGTAGTTTTACCTTCGGGAATCTTCTCTTTCACAATCCCGTAGGTGTTTTCTTCTACAATTTTGTATTCCACACCGATGCTGTCTAAATAGGCCGGTAGAATATCTTCTGGGAATCCTGGCTGTTTTTGATCGAGATTAACCGCCACTAAACTGAAGTTGATAGGGGCGCTTTGCTGTAGGTTGCGCAGAATTTCCAGCATGGTGTAGCTATCTTTGCCGCCGGACAGGCAAACCATAATGCGGTCGCCTTCTTCGATCATGTTGTAATCGACAATGGCCTCACCGACGTTGCGGCGCAGGCGCTTTTGCAACTTGTTAAGGTTGTATTGCTCTTTCTTGCTTATGGTCTGATCTTCTGACATTGAATATGTATCCGGTGTTATGGGGCTCGCAGGGGAAAACGCCCTACAGGCAATAGTCGTTTCATGCGTAAGCGGGTCATCTGGCATTTTACCAGCTCATGGCACATAGCCGGAGGGATCCCGCGTTGCTGCGTGGCGTGTATGGTACGGATTACGGCGACGAATTCCAGTGGGTTTTACAGCTTTGTTCCATAAAGCACCGATAGCAGAAAGCGGATAGTATGACTTCTGCGTAGGATCGTGGTTCTGGACGTAACATTTCTCAACATCCTAGAACTGCTTGTTTGTGGTGTATCCGAATTCTATTTTCGTTCCCAAAATGGCACGTCAAGAATCCCTAACGTTTTGGTTTCATGCTCATCGAGCGAGACAAAACCCGCATGAATTCAACATAAAGTTGAAATAACAACTTTATGTTGATATTGTCGTATCAAGTGATACTCGCTAAACCTGTTATTTCTAGAGTCCTGGATCCGCATGAAAACGATGTTGAATGAACCCTGTCTTTCAGATACCACCGATCCTGCCATCATTACTGAACGCAGGCTGGTGCTGAAGGTGTTGCGTAGCGCTTTGCAAATGCTTGGCTGCGTCGTTGGTCGCAATACTGAAGTGGTTCTCCACGATCTCACCCATCCGGAAAACTCGGTGATTGATATTGTTAATGGACACGTTTCTGGGCGCCGTATAGGGAGTTCTGTGCTATCGGGTCCACAAAACGATCGCGGCTTCAGTGCAGTGATGCAGGAGATAAAAAACGAGTCCTGCGGCGAACCTTCAGTGGTCGGGGGATATGAGACATTGACGCCGACGGGTAAAAAACTACGCAGTGCAACGGTCGTTTATCGGGATGCTCAGGGGCATCCGTTTGCCAGCCTGTGCGTGAATGCGGATATCAGCGGCATTGAAGCGGCACAAGCCTGTCTGGCGCAGTTATTGGCAAGCGGTATTCAGACGACTGAACATCCAGTATCTGAGCCACCGGATATGGAAATTCTGATGGCAGAAATCATTCAAGATGCAATGCAATGCACCGACGTTAAAAACGGCGTGATGAATAAAAAGGCCAAACTACAAGCGGTGCGCCAGATGCAGGAGCGGGGAATATTCATCGTAAAAGGTGGGGTTGAGAAAGCGGCAAAGGCACTCGGCGTTACGCGCTATACCATTTACAACTATCTTGAAGAAATCCGTCAAAGCCAAACTCGCGTCTAAGTATGACGATCCTTGGGGAAATATCATGCAAATTGAAATTTTTCAGGTTGATGCCTTTACCTCCCAAATTTTTGGCGGGAATCCAGCTGCGGTGTGCCCATTAGAACAATGGGTTGAGGATGAAGTGCTTCAGAAAATTGCGGCAGAAAACAATTTGTCAGAAACCGCATTCTTTGTGCAAAAGAGCGACATTATTGAACTGCGCTGGTTTACGCCACTTGTGGAAGTCGATCTCTGTGGGCATGCGACGCTGGCGACGGCGTGGGTATTGTTTAATCAACATGGTGCGACACAGGATACGTTGAGATTCGCTACGCGCAGCGGCGTGCTGAGTGTTTCTCGTGACGGTGAGTTTTTGGCGATGGATTTTCCCGCAAAAAAACCGGAGCTCATTGATGTTCCTGAAGGTTTAGCGCAGGCGCTGAGCCTAAATACGCCTATTCGCCAAGTCTACAAGGCCGATGACTATATCGTGCTGGTGGATTCGCCAGAAACAGTGGAAGCTCTACGACCAGACTTTTCGCTGCTTGCGCAATATCAAGTGCGAGGCGTGGTGGTAACCGCTGCGGGGCACGATTGTGATTTCGTTTCACGCTGGTTTGGTCCAAACGTCGGTGTTAATGAAGATCCTGTTACGGGGTCGGCTCATACTTGCTTAGCGCCGATTTGGGCTGAAAAACTTCGGCGTGACGATCTAAGCGCTCAACAGGGCGGCTGCAGAAAAGGGCAGTTAGGTTGTCGGCTTTATACGAATGCAGAGGGAGAAGATCGCGTGATTATTCGCGGTCAAGCGGTGCTGTATCTTCATGGGATTATTTCTGTTTAGTTTTTCACTTTTGAGGGGCATTGTATGTCTTCTAACCTACAGCGTTTTGCCAGTGATTTGCCGTTTCCATTTGCCAAAGCGGTACGTGCAGGCGACTTCTTGTTTCTGTCGGGGCAGGTTTCAATGTCTCCAGGCGGCAAGCCGCTTTATGGCAGCGTAACGGATCAGTCAGAAAATATTATGCAGAGTATTGCCAAAACTCTTAAAGAGTGCGGCTCTGATATGGACTCTATTGTAAAAGTAACCGTTTGGTTATCCGATATGAAACACTTTGCAGAATTTAATCAGGTATATGCTACTTATTTTAAACATGGTTATCCTGCTCGTTCAGCAATAAGCTGTGAACTGGTGATGGGTTTAGATGTGGAAGTGGAAGTACAGGCGATGATTAAAAAATAAATATATTACACAAGTTATGTGAGATTAAAGTAAAAAAGCATGGTTCAGGATATGCTTTTTTGTCGTGGTTAATTAAATGTGGCTATTTATAAACTGAGAATTTTTTAGTGATAGGTTTCAGTTTTTCTGTGTTACCAAATAAGGCAATGGCAATAAAATCAAGATTATCTATTTCCGTGTTTAACGTATCAGCGATCTGTTGCTCTGCAGAGTGAGATAACATCGTATTCGTAAAGAAGTTATATGTTATTTCTGCATCTTTGGCTTTTTGTACCGCGCTAGCGAGTTGGCTACTGTTCTTCGCTTGTAAAACCACGACAGGGTAATGACTCATATTGGCTTGTAATCCCGAACTGGCATTTGGATATGCATCAAATAGCATTTCTTTAGCACAATCGGTAATTCCAGCGCTAAGATGACTGGCCGCATTCATTAATGTGCTAACTTCGTAATTGCGATTAAGGATGATATAAAGCTTCATCTCATTATCTTCGTACATTTTAAACTCTCGGCGTTGAATAATCTATTTAATATATATTATTGTAATTTTAAATTCAAATTATACATGAACGCGCAGGTGTTTATTTTTAAATGCGCTAAGCGCAGAGAGATACGGAAAAGTAAATGACTTTAGTTAATGAGCCATTAAGGAGAACAACAGTGATTGTCAGCTGATAGATAAAGAAAAACCGCAGTAACCTCTACTGCGGTTGGGAAGAAAAGGTGTAACACTAACCTTGATTAGAACTGATAAACCAGACCTACTGCAACAACGTCGTCGGTAGAAATACCGTTGTCTTTGTAGAAGCTGTCATCGTTGTCTAACAGGTTGATTTTATAATCAACATAGGTAGACATGTTTTTGTTGAAGTAATAGGTCGTACCGACAGAAACGTATTTAACCAGATCTTTGTCACCAATGCTGTTTGCAGATGTTTGAGCATTGGCACTATAGAGGTCTTTGCCTTTAGATTGTAGGTAAGAGACTTCTGGACGCAGACCGAAATCGAACTGATATTGCGCAGTGACTTCAAAGTTTTGTGTTTTATTCGCAATTTGATTGCTGTCGCCGTCACCGTATGGGGTCATGTTGTTGGTTTCAGCGTACATGGTGGCCAAATAGACGTTATTAGCATCATATTTCAGACCTACAGTCCATGCGTCAGCTTTGTCACCGCGAGCGGTGGACAGATTACTTTGCTGATCGGTACGATCTGATGATGCATAGCTAGCACCCGCACTAATGCCCATGCCGAAGTCATAAGTGGTCGATAAACCGTAGCCATCGCCATTCTGGTGCTGAACATCGCGTGAGTTGTTGCTCAGTTTTTCGTTGTCGTTATTCGTACCGTCGTTTTTACCTTGATACTGAACGGCTACGTTCAACCCATCAACCAGACCGAAGAAGCCATTGTTACGGTAGGTTGCAACACCGTTAGTGCGGCCTGTCATGAAGTTATCCGCCTGAGTATAAGAGTCGCCCCCGAACTCTGGCAGCATATCGGTCCAGCCTTCCACGTCGTACAGAACGCCGTAGTTACGACCGTAGTCGAATGAGCCGTAGTCACCAAATTTCAGGCCAGCAAAGCCCAGACGGGTAAAGTTACCGTCGCTGCCGTTGCCTTCGGTGTTATTCACCTGAACGTTATACTCCCACTGACCGTAACCGATCAGTTGGTCTGTAATCTGAGTTTCTCCTTTGAAACCTACACGCACGTATGACTGGTCGCCATCTTTGCTTGAGTCGTCAGAGAAATAGTGCAGACCATCAACTTTGCCATACACATCCAGCTTGTTACCGTCTTTATTATAAACTTCTGCGGAGTGTGCTGCGCCAGCCGCTAACAGAGCTGGGATAACCATCGCCAATACTTTTCTTTTCATGATAAATTCCTAATTATTTTTTGTGTGAATAAAAACACGTAATCCATAGGTTGCAATCAATCATTACAGCCATTAGATGCTAACGATTAAGTTCCATTTACCTGTAAATGTAATTTGTAATAAGTTTATTAAAAGTAAGATTAAAAATGACTGCGGTAATCTTTATTCGTTTTGTGAATATTTCAATTAAATTAATTAGTTTGTAATTTTTGATTAAGTTAGCAATGATTTATTTTTAATTACAAATCACTTATTTCTTTTTTTGCATTTACAGTCACACTTTATTTTTCATTTTAGCAATAAAAAAGCAGACCGAAGTCTGCTTGTATTAATTATACTGATACGTATTTTATGCTGCATTCTCTGGGGTTATTGTTGGGCGCTGAACAGGGACATGTAGATACTGCATTATGCCGTCTGCGGCATGACGACCCTCAGCAATCGCTGTTACAACTAGGTCAGCGCCACGCACCGCATCACCACCTGCAAATATTTTTTTATTGCTGGTTTGATATGGAACTGTGGTTTCAACGCTGGCGACAATGCGTCCCCATTTGTCTAGTTTCACATTTTCAGACTCAAGCCACGGCATTTTGTGGGGGTTAAAGCCGAAAGCGATAACCACAGCATCGGCAGGCATCACAAACTCAGACCCAGGAACGGGTTTAGGGCGACGGCGACCGGCTGCGTCAGGTTCACCCATGACGGTTCTCAGCATCCGAATACCCGTGACTTTGCCTTCGTCATCAATTTCAATGCTCAGTGGCTGCACGTTAAATTCGAACTCGACGCCTTCCTCACGCGCATTTTTGACTTCTTTCTTGGAGCCTGGCATGTTGGCTTCATCGCGACGGTAAGCACAAGTTACCGTTTCAGCCCCGTGGCGAATGGATGTCCGCACGCAGTCCATCGCGGTATCTCCGCCGCCAAGCACCACGACACGTTTGTTGGCCATGCTGATGTAAGGTTCGTCTGGGAGCTCGGGTAATCCCATGACCTGTTTAGTATTGGCAATCAAGAAAGGCAGGGCGTCATGAACGCCGTCTGCGTCTTCATTTTCCAAGCCCGCTTTCATTGATTGGTAGGTGCCGGTGCCAACAAACACGGCATCATACTCGTCTAATAGTTCGGTTAGCGTAATATCGCGGCCAATTTCCGTGTTCAAGCGGAACTCAATACCCATGGCGCTGAAGATCTCACGGCGATGTGCGAGAATAGATTTATCCAGTTTGAAAGATGGAATACCAAAAGTGAGCAGGCCACCGATTTCAGGATGACGGTCGAAGACCACCGCCTTGATACCGTTACGGGCAAGAATATCGGCACACCCCAATCCAGCAGGTCCAGCACCGATGATGGCAACGCGTTTATCAACGGGCTTGACGTATGAAAGATCGGGCGTCCAGCCCATTTCAAATGCTTTGTCTGAAATGAAGCGTTCGATATTGCCCACCGTGACGGCGCCAAACTCGTTGCCTAACGTGCAAGAGCCTTCGCAAAGGCGATCTTGTGGACATACACGGCCGGTCACTTCTGGGAGACAGTTGGTTTGATGAGAAAGCTCTACGGCTTCCAAAATCCTGCCTTCTTTCACCAATTTTACCCAGTGCGGAATGCGGTTGTGCAAAGGACAGGTCCATTCGCAAACGCTGTGGCTGCCGCATGAGAGGCAGCGGCTTGCTTGACCACTGGCTTCTTCTTGAGTAAACGTCGGATAAATTTCTACGAATTGTGCCTTACGGATCGCAATCGGTTTTTTCACCGGATCGTGGCGCGCTGGCGTATTCAGCATCTGTGGAACTTTGCTGGTTTTACCTTTCGTTTTAGCGCTGGTGGTAGGCATGATAATGGGGGTTGCTGACTGAATCGTTTTACTGGCGCTACCGTCGAAGAGTAAACCTGAATCGTCATTCATCATGGCGCGCAGTTGGCGCTGATGACGAAGATTGTTGAGTATATGATCGTCAATCAGTTTTAGCGCATTGCTTGGGCAACTGGCGACGCAAGAGGGTTCATCTGCAACACCGGCACATAAATCACATTTATGTGCGTTAGCGAATACGCCATCGGGTTGGGTTTCGCTAGGTGCTGGGTGTGTAATCACTTCCATTGCGCCGAAAGGACATGCGACGACGCAGGTTTTACAGCCGATACATTTTTCCTGAATAACCTGAATGCTGTCATCACGTTTCTCAATGGCGTGATTGGGGCACACGTTAGCGCAAGGTGCATCTTCACAATGGCGGCATAATACGGCGGTGTGTTTATGCTCAATTTTGAGCACATGGATCCTTGGCTGGAATTGTGCGGGAGTCAGCACATGTTCACCATGGTTGTGAGCCATTACACAGGCAACTTCACAGGCACGGCAACCGATGCAGTTCTTAGCATCAGCAATAACAAATCGATTCATAACGACCTCACCCACATCCGGTTAATTATAAGTTTGTTCCGGTTATGCACATAGCATGCAAAGATTAGGGAAAATGACTTATTGAAGGCTAAGGAAATAGCCAATTGTGCAACGTATCACATTTATTCTGGCGTGACTGGTTAAAACATCAGCAGTGCCTTAGCTAAGATGCGCTGAGTCAATTTTTAATAGCGGTATATTTCTGATTGTTCTCCACGCAATATCAAAATGACACATACAACTTATCAAGGTTGTGACTATTGATAATGTGAGCGTATATCTAGATGAACGCTTTTAGTGAAAATAGCTTATTGGTGAAGCCGTTTATCGGAATAGTGCGGATCGGGGATGTATTCTTATTCGTTGGCGGCAATGTATTAATAAACCTGCATTAATAAAAAAACGGCGCCAATGGAGGCACCGCTTTTAATATAACCGCCTAACTAAGCGTTATTCAGTATCGTCAGACAGAGGTTTTCCCGCCAACAGGCTTAAGAACTCAAAGCGTTTCTTCAGATCGGCAGTTGCATCGCGATACAGTTGTTGGGCAACTTCCGGCTCCTGCGTGTTCAAGCGGCGGAAACGCTGCTCTTTTAGCAAGGTATCGGCCAGATCAATCGATGGTGGCCGAGAGTCAAGCGCCAACGGCAGTTTACCTTCATCGCTGCGGCGCGGGTCAAAGCGATACAGTGGCCAGAACCCAGTCGCAGTGAGCTGCTTCATCTGTTCGTGGCTGTAGGCCAGATCATAGCCATGTTCCTCACACGGACTGTAAGCAATGATCAGAGAAGGGCCAGGATAGGCTTCGGCTTCCTGAATAGCCTTTACCGTTTGGTTTAGCTGAGCACCGAGAGAAATTTGCGCGACATACACATGACCATACATCATCATGCTAACGCCCAAATCTTTACGCGCTTTGCGCTTTCCATGCTCGCCAAATTTGGTCACCGCGCCTAATGGTGTTGCTTTGGACTGTTGACCGCCGGTATTGGAATAGCATTGTGTATCGAGCACCAGAACATTGATGTTCTCCGTCAGACTCAACACATGGTCGAGTCCACCAAAGCCGATGTCATAAGCCCAGCCATCGCCACCAATCAACCAAACCGATTTATCTACCAGATAGTCTGCATCCGTGATCAACTGACGAGCATCATCAGAGTCGATGTTTTGCAGTTCTACACGCAGTTTTTCAACCTGAATGCGGCGCTCTTCAATGGGGAGATCCGGTTGGCGTAATTCATTCAGCAGTTCCTGCGGCAACTGTTCTGCCAGACTATCGAGTAGGCGATTCACGCGCTGGCGATGCTGATCGATCGTCAAGCGGAAACCGAGGCCAAACTCAGCATTATCCTCAAACAGTGAGTTTGCCCAAGCAGGACCACGTCCGTCGGCGTTAGTGGTATACGGCGTGGTGGGCAAGTTACCGCCATAGATAGATGAACAGCCGGTGGCGTTGGCGATTAATAAACGGTCGCCATACAGTTGGGTGAGTAATTTGATGTACGGCGTTTCGCCACAGCCAGAGCATGCGCCAGAGTATTCAAACAGCGGTGAAATCAGCTGTGAGGTGCGAATATCGATTCGCTCGATTTTGCTGCGATCGATTTCCGGTAGGTCGAGGAAGAAATCAAAGTTTTCTTTTTCCTCGGCGAGATGGTCAAGTCGGGACTTCATATTGATCGCTTTTATCTCAGGATTTTGGCGATCTTTAGCTGGGCAGACTTCAACACAAAGGTTACAGCCGGTGCAATCCTCTGGGGCGACCTGCAGCACATATTTTTGCCCACGCATATCGCGTGCTTTGACATCCAATGAGTGTAATGAGTCCGGCGCATGTTCCATGGCTTCCGGCATCACGACTTTGGCGCGAATAGCCGAGTGCGGGCACGCGGCAACGCAGTGATTACACTGGGTACACAGTGGCGCTTCCCAGATAGGGATTTCTTCGGCGATATTGCGTTTTTCCCAACGCGTCGTGCCGGTTGGCCATGTGCCATCGGGTGGGAATGCGGAAACCGGTAAGGCATCACCAAGACCCGCCAGCATGGCGGCAGTAACCGTTTTAACGAAGTCTGGTGCGTCATCGGAAACGACCGGTGGGCGCAGGCTGCTAGTGTCATCAATGAGCTGTAGCGGAATTTCTGTTAGCGCTGCCCGCGATGCGGCAAGTGCCTGCCAGTTGCGTTCAACGATTTCATTCCCTTTGCTGCTGTAACTGCGGGTGATCGCATCTTGCAGCAATTTCAACGCATCATCACTTGGCAATACGCCCGTAAGATGGAAGAACGCCATCTGCATAACGGTATTGATGCGCGCGCCGAGTTTGCATTCGCGGGCAATTTTTGCCGCGTTAATGATATACACCTGCGCCTGACGCTGATGAAGCAGTGCTTGGACATCGCGGGGTAGGTTGTGCCAGATTTCATCCGCGCTGTAAGGGGTATTGATAAGGAAGATGCCACCCGTTTTTAGGTGTTCAACCATTTGATATTTTTCAATAAACTGCCATTGATGACAGCCAATAAAATCGGCTTGGTTGATCAAGTAGGCTGAATTAATCGGGTTGTCGCTCACCCGCAGATGGGAAACCGTTAACCCACCGGCTTTCTTGGAGTCGTAAACAAAATAGCCTTGGGCAAACAGCGGGGTGCTATTACCGATAATCTTGATATTGTTCTTGGTCGCAGAAACGGTGCCGTCGCTGCCTAAACCATAGAACAGCGCTTCTAAGCGAGTACGTTGTGGTAACAGTTCGTCGCTGAGCGGCAAAGAGAGCCCAGTAACGTCATCGAATATCCCCACGGTAAAGCGTGGACGTGGATTTTCCAGCTTCAATTCATTGAAGACGGCCAACGCACAGTCGGGGCCAAACTCTTTCGATGAGAGGCCATAACGACCGCCAATAACGCGTGGCAGGGTGTTGCGTTCGCCACGACTAAATGACTCCGCCAGCGCGGTCATGACATCCAGATAAAGTGGCTCGGCTAATGCGCCAGGCTCTTTGGTACGATCCAGAACGGCAATCCGTGTGGCAGAGTCCGGCAGCACCTTCAGTAACTGCTGTGCAGAGAAGGGGCGGAACAAACGCACCTTGAGCACACCGACTTTTTCATTACGGCTAAGAAGAGTGTCGACAACTTCTTCACAGGTGCCGATGGCGGAGCCCATCAGGATAACGACGCGCTCGGCTTCGGGATGACCATAATATTCGAAAGGCTGGTAGTGGCGGCCGGTAACGTCCCCAAACGCCTGCATGGCGTCGGCGACATGTTGATAGGTCGCGTCGTAGTAAGGGTTAGTCGCCTCACGGGATTGGAAATAGGTATCGGGATTCGCTGATGTACCGCGGATCACCGGATGGTCAGGCGTTAGCGCCCGGGCTCGGTGGGCATCAATCGCTGATTGGGGTAGCAGTGTTCTCAGCGTATCGTCAGACAGCGGGACAATTTTATTGATTTCATGCGAGGTTCGGAAACCATCAAAGAAATGAATAAAGGGTACGCGACTATTGAGCGTTGCCATGTGGGCAATAAGCGCAAAGTCCTGCGCTTCCTGCACGCTGTTGGCACACAGCATGGCACAGCCCGTTTGACGCACGGCCATGACGTCGGAGTGATCGCCAAAAATGGATAACGCATGGGTTGCCACAGTACGGGCAGCGACGTGCAGGACAAAAGGCGTAAGCTGCCCGGCCAATTTATACAGATTGGGGATCATCAGCAGGAGCCCCTGCGATGAGGTAAAAGAGGTCGCCAGCGCACCTGTTTGCAATGCGCCGTGAACGGTAGCTATCGCGCCACCTTCGGACTGCATTTCAACAACGCGTGGGATGTCTCCCCAGATATTTCGGCGTCCATCGCCTGACCAAGAGTCCGCTTGTTCCGCCATGGTAGAACTTGGCGTAATAGGATATATAGCGATAACTTCACTGGCTCGGAAAGCCACGGAAGCCACTGCGTTATTACCATCAGTGGTGATCATTAAATGTACCTTTTGTGCTCACTATCTAATACCCGTCATCCTCCAAACAACCTGTATTGGCGGGGGTTTGAAATCATTCGGATATATTACATTGGACGCAGCAGTAACAATCGAGCCACGTCTCATCATGTTTTCATCATAGCAAAGCATAATTAGCGAGCTTGTCAGTTTCATGGCATTGATGAGATTGGGGAGGCGAGAAATTAACAGCAAAGGAGGGGAATTAATATTAATTTACATATTGTCATGTTCTCCAATAAGAACGATTAAAAAATACCTTATTGGAGAACTGACGGGGCAGATAGCGGATTATCGAATATCGATAAAATGTACGCCGTTCACCTGCTGCAATTTCTGATATACGTCACTGATATCTTGTTTTGGACGAAGCGTTAATTCCAGTGACATCTCGCACAGCTCGGTATCGTTATCATGCTGGTTTACGGTTAAATAACCTGGTTTTAGGCGCATCTGTTGTAACGCTAATAAAATTCCAGACACGCTGGCAGGCAATAGCTGAATAATCACCGAATGGTGATGACCGATCAGACGATTGCTAAGCTGACGGAAAACCTCAAGCACAATCAACGTCATTAACGTGCCGTAGATACCGATTTCATACATACCACTCCCGATAACCAAGCCAATGGCCGCAGTGACCCAAAGACCGGCAGCGGTAGTGAGTCCTCTCACCACTTGTTTTTGAATCATAATGGTGCCCGCGCCGAGAAAGCCCATTCCGCTGACAACCTGTGCGGCGATACGGCTAGGGTCTAGGCCGACGTGTGATTCCATCAAGATGTCGTTGAATCCATACTTGGACACGATCATAAACATGGCGCTGCCGATGCCAACCAGGACGTGCGTGCGCAGGCCGGCTTCCTTAGCGCGCAACTGGCGTTCAATGCCAATGAGGCCACCAAGAAAACCCGCTAATACGACGCGCAGCAATAAATCAGTAATCATTTGTTCCTCTCGCTGTAATTTTATTGTTTTGCAGAACGATTAAGCGTAAAAACGAATAATTATTTTATGGTACGCCCAGACTGCTGAAACCGATGATTTTAGCCTAACCCGCCCGTCGGAAAAACAAGTATGCGTACCTTAAATGAGTCATCGCTTCGTATTCAGGTTGTTCAGTGTAAAAATATACTGGCGTTAAATATGTTTGTGTAAAATCCGAACGCTAAAAATACGCCGACATAGGATCATCGATAAACAGTCTTTAGGGTTTAGAGGAGAGAGTAGACATGATAGCTAAACTTGGGTTGGTGCTCGCGGCGGGCATTCTGTTGTCGGCATGTAGCAGTGAACCTGAACAGCAGGCAACCAGTGCTAACGTTCATCAGCGTATTGATATGTCGGACGCCGCCGTTGAAAACTGTGCGCTGGCGGGGGGGACTCTGGCGCTCTCAAGTCAACTTGACGGTAGTTCCGTAGGGATGTGCCAATTACCTGATGGTAAACGCTGTGGTGAATCGGCTTTGGTGCGCGGCGCTTGTCCAGCGAATTAACGCGGTAGGGCATACTTTAGAAAAATGAATAGGCCGGCCATAACAGCAGCCGGCTTTGTGTATTCGATGAAGTTGGGTTACATCCAATCTTTCTGCTGATATACCAGCGTATGGTTGGCATTCTTCAGCGTCAATTGTCCTTTAATCAGTGAAACCTCTGCACCCTGACTCAACACGTCGGTAATGATGGGATCTAGCGCTGCGCGTGCTGGGTCGATACACGCCATACGGGTTGATGCTAGATGCTCAACTTTCAATATATTGTTTTGCAGTTCTCCCTGGCCCATAAAGCGGTTACACATTGCGCCAGAAACATGCATTTTCTCGCCAAACTCAATGCCTGGTTCCATACGGTTTTTATCGCCGCCAATCGTTTTTCCGTCTACGCTTTGCAAAACAAAATGGCGATGCAGTAGATCGCTTTGTTGTAAAGTTTGCGGTGCCTGAGTCGTACAGGCAGCAAGTAAAACCGTGCTTAATGCCAGAGATACAGCTTTGAATTTCATTATATTGCCTCAAACTATTTTTACAGAATAATTGGCGGTAACTTTCCAAAAGCTCACGCTATTTTACTCGTTTGCTGTGATAGATGACACATTTCATCGGATGTGAATTTATTTTTTATATAAAAACCCTTTACCCAATATGGTTTTGTTTGCTTCAGCTATTTATTTCGGTTTATAAATCAACAAAGACGAATATTTAGAGGATGTTATGGTGCTCGATACGCCGGTATTAATGACAGAACGTTTGATTCTTCGTGCACACAGGCTTGATGATTTTGCTGACCTGTGCGCGATGTGGGCCGATCCTGAGATCGTAAAATTTATTGGGGGAGAACCACAAACTCCCGAGCAAGTTTGGCAGCGTCTGTTACGCTATACAGGTAACTGGGCGCTTTTTGATTATGGCTATTGGGCCGTTTTCGATAAGAGCACACAGCAATACATTGGCAATATTGGTCTGGCTGAAAACCATCGCGATATCGAGCCACGTTTGCGTTACCCGGAGATGGGGTGGACGTTCAACCCAGCTTTTCATGGCAAAGGTTATGCCGTAGAAGCGGCGAAATGTGTGCTTGCTTGGGCTGATGAAGTACTGAAAACGCCGGTGTGTTGCATCATCGACCAAGATAACGTTCGTTCAATCCACTTAGCTGAAAAATGTGGCTTCCTGCTGCGTAAAGAAACTGGCTACCACGGCAACATGATTTACATCATGGAACGCCAAAATGCGATCGTCGACACGAAATTGCTTTAAATACAAGCACGCAGTGTTTAGTCGCCGGAGTCCATCTAGGTAATACTAGATATAGCGCAGCATATAAGCCTTTTTTCATAATCAGAAAGAGGAGTGTGCACAATGGTAAAGACTACCGCATCGCGTGTTTCAACCAGTGATGGAAGTCATTTTGGCGAAGGCAGCATGGACTTTCTTGCCAGTAGTATTGCGTTAATGGAGTCTCAAGGCCGTGAGGTAGATGCCAGCAAGGTGTGTGGCAACATGTCGGTCAAACAGCGAGAGCTGTTCAATCAACGTTTAACTCATTATCGTCAGGCATTATTGGCAGACCAGACGGTCTGATTTGACGATGGCGCTTAACGCCAATATTTCCTCCTGAATCATCCATAAAAAACCCCAGCCAAAACTGGGGTTTCGTCTCTATCGCTATCCGACCCCGAGCGCTAAGCGGTCAGTAGATTGTCGCAATGTTCACCGTTTGCGAGGGCACGGATGTTACCCAGTGTGGTTTCAGAAATGCTGGTTAGCGCCTCTTCGGTTAAGAATGCCTGATGACCGGTAAACAACACGTTATGACAGGCAGACAGGCGACGGAATACGTCGTCCTGAATAACGTCGTTAGACTTATCTTCGAAGAACAGATCGCGTTCGTTTTCGTAGACGTCCATCCCCAGCGAACCAATTTTTTGCTGCTTCAGCGCCTCAATGGCGGCGTCAGAATCGATCAGACCACCACGGCTGGTATTAATAATCATCACGCCACTCTTCATTTGGCTAAACGCATTGGCATCCAGCAGATGATGATTTTCCGGTGTGAGCGGGCAATGCAGGGTAATCACGTCAGATTTTTCGTACAGCGTCTTCAAATCGACATACTCAGCGCCCAACTCTAACGCCTGTGGGTTAGGGTATGGGTCGTACGCCAGCAGCTTCATACCAAAGCCTTTCAAGATCCGCATGGTCGCCACGCCAATCTTACCGGTGCCGATAACGCCCGCGGTACGGTTGTGCATGTTAAAACCAATCAAACCCTCCAGCGAGAAGTTGGCGTCACGGGTACGCTGATAGGCGCGATGAATACGGCGGTTCAGGCTCATCATTAAGCCTACGGCATGCTCAGCTACGGCTTCTGGGGAGTAGGCTGGAACGCGAACGACCTGCAACCCCAACTCTTTGGCGGCAACTAAATCAACGTTATTAAAACCAGCACAGCGTAATGCAATGATTTTAACGCCCAGAGCGGCCAGCTCGGTGAGCACTTCGCGGCTCGCATCGTCGTTCACAAAAATGCAAACAGCCTCACAGCCCTGTGCGACTTTTGCTGTTTTAGCGCTGAGTAAAAAGTCAAAAAACTCCAGCTCGAAACCGAATTCTTTATTTACTAGTTCTAGATACTTACGGTCATACTGTTTAGTACTATAAATCGCGAGCTTCATAGAGGATTCTCCACCAAAAAGATGTGATCATGATAGCAAAAATGGCCAAAAGAAACAAAGCGGCCAGCGGCGGCGGGTAAACATAAACGTATTGTCGTTGAACCTAAAATGAAAGATGTCGCTGAACGAAATTTGAGCTCAGCCATCGTATCAACGACCACATTTATCTAGGATTTTGCCCGATTCATTCAGATGCATCCATTATTATGATATGTTGCGGCTGTTTATTGAAAAGCAAGGCGAATTATGATCAAGTGGCTCAAAAGGTTATTTGCAGCGCTGATCGCCATATTATTGGCATTAACGTTTCTCTGGTTAACGGTGGCACATTGGCTGCCGTCGGTTATACAACATTGGCTTCCTACGGGGACGACGGTACGTTTTAGCGAACGTCCGTTTTGGTCGAACGGGGCATTGCATCTCCCAGGACTGAGCTATCAGGCTGGGGACTGCCGCTTGGGCGATCTATCGCAGGCGCGTTTACGCTATCACCAAGGACGCTGGCAGATGTTGGCGGAAACGCTGGATGTAAATACCCAGTGCTTGGAAAAACTGCCTTCCTCAGACTCCCCCTCGGCGCCGCTTGAGCTGGATAAAATCCAACAGTCTCTCCCGCTGTTTGATATCGCAGTGAACCATCTTATTGTCAGTCCGTGGCAGGATTATGCTGGGGCAATTAGCGTTGCTAACAATGTGGATGGACAGACCATCCGCTATCGCAGCGATCGTCTTAGTGTCGATGCACGTCTGGATGACAAGCAGAAACTCACGTTGAAAAAGCTTTCGCTGAAAGTGCCACAAAGCGATCAACCGCTTGAGCTCGATGGCGAGCTGCAAATTCCGTTGGATCTGGCGTCATTACCGCGCAGCGGTGCGATGCAGGCGCAGTTGAAAACGCCATTTATTGATGCGCCTTTACAGGTGATTTCTTCGTGGAAAAACAAGCAGGGCAATTTAACGATTATTGCTAAGGGCGATAAAACGCCGTTAGCGAATTTACCGTGGACGGTAAGCCGCCACGAGATTCATATCAACAAAGGGCAGTGGCGTTGGCCTTATGCGCAGCAGCCATTGCAGGGCGGTATTGATGTCACGCTGACGGACTGGGATAAAAACTACCAGCAAACGCAGATTGAAGCGCGAATGAATGTGCTGACTCAGGGCGCTCACGGCAAAGGCAACGTGGTAGTCAATCTTGGGCCGGGCAAGCTCAGTGTGATTGACAGCAGCATGGCGTTTCGGGTCACTGGACTCGTCAATAGCCAAAACCTTTCCCTAACGGCGTCGATTCCAGGACAGCTAACCGGAAGTGTATTGAATCCGTTGCTAACGTTAGACAGCGGTTCGCTGTTGCGCGCATGGGGCAAGCTGGATGCTCAAACCACGTTGCAAGAAATTCGCTGGCCGTTGGCCGGAATTAAGCTCAACGCGGAAGGTGTCACAGGGCGTCTTCAGGCCATCATGCGCGTAAAAGATAGCTATTGGGGAAGCTTCAAACTTCACCTTGACGGGCAGGCGGCACAATTTCTTCCCGACCAAGGACGTTGGCAGTGGCAATATTGGGGCAATGGCGATCTGCCACCGCTTGCCGCTAAGTGGGACGTCGGTGGGCGCGGTGAGTGGATTGGCAATGCGATACGCTTGACCCAGCTTTCTACCGGATTCGATAAGATTCATTACGGTATGATGACGGTAATGAAGCCACGGCTTTCCATCGGGCAACCCGTCGAGTGGGTTCGTGATGAACAACAGCCAAAATTCAACGGCGCATTTATCCTCGATACCCGCAAAGTCGAGTTTGAGAACGGGGGGTATCTGCCGCATGCGGTTTTGAACCTTGCGGCTCAGGGCTCTGCGCCGGACCATTTTTTGCTCAAAGGCGATTTGCATGCCGAACGCATTGGCCCGATTAAGCTCAATGGACGCTGGGATGGCGAAAGACTGCGTGGAGAGGCTTGGTGGGCGAAGCAGCCAACGGCGGTATTCCAACCTCTGCTATCGCCTGATTTGAATATCACGCTACGCGATGGTGACTTTTACGCCCAAGCGGCTTTTTCTGCTGCGCGTGCACAAGGCTTCGAAGCCGGTGGTCATATGGTGGTGAAGAATGCCGGAATGTGGCTGAAAGACGGTGAAATGAGCGGACTGGACTTTGTCATGGCCTATCGCTTAAAAAACGAAATCTGGCAGTTAGGCGCTAAACAGCCAATCAGCCTGCGTATTAAACATCTGTCGAACCTGTTTGAAATGAGCAATATTTCAGCCGACCTGCAGGGCTACTATCCTTATAGCGACAGTTCGCCGTTGGTACTGTCTAACGTCGGTGTTGATATGCTCAAGGGACATATCGGTTTTGATGCGCTACGCCTGCCAGAGCCAGCTTCAACCGTACTGCGGCTGAAGGACATTGATTTAAGCGTACTGTTCACCGCACTCAAACCGAAGCAGTTTGCGATGTCTGGCCGCGTTGATGGAGAGTTACCGCTGTATTTGAAAGATAAGCAGTGGCTGATCCGTAATGGTTGGATCAACAATTCTTCGATGCTGACGCTACGGCTCGATCCCGATATGGCCGACGCGATGGCGGAAAATAATCTAGCGGCAGGAGCGGCGATTGAATGGTTACGTTATATGGAGATCAGCCGTTCGCGAGCCGACGTGAATTTAAGTAATTTAGGGGGGCTCACGATGGCGGCAACCATTCGAGGGGTGAATCCTCAGCAGAACGCACACCGTGAGGTGGTGCTTAACTATCATCATGAAGAGAATATTTTCGAGCTTTGGCGGAGTTTACGTTTTGGCGATAATTTACAGGAGTGGCTGGAGCAAAGCCTCTCAACCCCTGCGAGGAGTGAGCATGAGTAACCTTAAGGTTTGGCTACTGGCTACCATAGTATGTGTGCCCTTGACGGGCTGTGTACCGCGGATTGAGGTGGCAGCACCTAAAGATCCGATTACGATCAATATGAACGTCAAGATCGAGCATGAAATTCATATTAAAGTGGACAAAGACGTCGAGAATTTATTGAAAACCCAATCTGGCCTGTTTTAAGGAGATTCCGATGAGAAAATCGCTAATCGCATTGCTCGGTGCAGGCCTACTTTTCAGCAGCGCGGTATTTGCTCTGACGCTGGATCAAGCCAAACAGCAAGGTCGCGTAGGGGAAACGCTGAGTGGTTATATTGTGGCACTCAAGCAGGATAAAGAAACGTTAGCGCTGGTCGAGCAAATCAATACGGGGCGCGCGGAGAAGTATCAAGAAGTGGCGAATAATAACCATATCAGCCGCGAAGACGTCGCTAAAATGGCGGGGCAAAAGCTGGTGGAACGTGCAGCATCAGGTGAATATGTGCGTGGCATTAACGGCCAATGGCTCCGAAAGCCCTAGCGAAGAGGTTGGGATGACTTCATAAACAAACGCGCTCACAAGGAGCGCGTTTTTACTTTCTGCATCATAACTCTTTAACTAACCACTCATCCGGACACAGGATCTAGAGGGGATAATGCAATATTGAATTATGCGGTTGCCAATTGGCTGATCAGCGCTTTGGCATCTTGCTGCGCTTTAGTTGCCATATCTGGGCCGTAGGCGATTCCTTCTTCGAATACGAACTCTACGTCAGTTAGGCCGATAAAGCCTAAGAAGACGCGCAGGTAAGGCGTAACCAGATCGGTGTCGGTATCTTTGTGAATACCACCACGGCTGGTCAGCACGTAGACTTTTTTACCTTTCAGTAAACCTTCAGGACCGGCCTCGGTATAACGGAACGTCACACCGGCACGCGCGACTAGGTCGAAGTAGTTTTTCAACTGAGTCGAGATGTTGAAGTTATACATCGGGGCCGCAATCACAATCACGTCGGAAGCTTTCAGCTCTTCAATCAAGGTGTTCGACAGATCCAATGCATCCTGTTGGCGAGGTGTCAAAGGCGCATCAGAAGGGCGTAATGCACCGACTAACTCTCCATCCAGAACCGGAATTGGATCTGCAGCCAGATCACGAACCTGAATCTGGTCATCGTTATGCTGTTGGCGCCATTGTTCGACAAAGTAATCAGCCAAAACGTTTGACTGAGAGTAGTTAGCCAGAATACTTGATTTAAGAACTAATACTTTGCTCATGGTAATTTCCTTGTGACCTAATACTGTTAGGTATTATCAGACTATTTGTTGAAATCAGGACTTGTGTCCATCGCATGGAAGACACTTTATTCATAAAACCCCATCAGTGATAGCGCAATAATTCGAGCTCTTTGTTCAATTAAATTGAATATGGTGAGATTGCCTGCTCTGTCTGCATGGCGATATGAACGGCGGGTGAGAGAGATTGCGCCGGTGCTACTGCTGCCCAACGTTGGCCTGTGATACAATTACAGACAGAATTTGTCCCAGTGACATCATTAAAAACAACAGATAAACGGTGGTTTTACATTTTCACCTGTTGTCCGCCATCCGTTTCAAGGAATATTGATTGTGACATCCCCGCTTAGCGCCATCGCCTCGCAGCTTGATGAACTGATGCTGCGCGATAAACAGCGTTTGATGCGCCGCATACAGGGCGCCAAAAAGGTTAAAAAGGCTGAAAGCCAACAGGCTATCGCTGATACGCTTGCCGTCGATCTGGCCAGCGCGCTGCAACGCGTGGAATCTCGACGTGCTGCCTGTCCAAAAATTACCTATCCGGAAAACTTGCCGGTTAGCCAAAAGAAAGACGAAATACTCGCCGCGATCCGCGATCACCAAGTTGTGATCGTCGCCGGTGAAACGGGGTCGGGGAAAACCACTCAACTGCCGAAAATTTGTCTGGAGCTTGGGCGTGGGGTAAAAGGTCTGATTGGCCATACCCAGCCGCGTCGTTTAGCGGCTCGATCGGTCGGTGATCGTATCGCGCATGAGCTTGATACGACGCTTGGCGGCGCGGTGGGCTATAAAGTTCGTTTTAACGATCAGGTGAGTGACAACACGTTGGTCAAACTGATGACCGACGGTATTTTGCTGGCTGAAATTCAGCAAGATCGCATGTTGATGCAGTATGACACCCTGATTATCGATGAGGCGCATGAGCGTAGTCTGAATATCGATTTTATTCTCGGCTATCTACGCCAGCTACTGCCTAAGCGTCCCGATTTGAAAGTGATCATTACGTCGGCGACCATTGACCCTCAGCGTTTCTCGCGTCATTTCAATAATGCGCCCATTATCGAAGTCTCTGGGCGAACCTATCCGGTCGAAGTGCGTTATCGCCCCGTGGTGGACGATGCTGATGATGTCGACCGTGACCAGCTTCAGGCGATTTTCGATGCCGTGGATGAACTTGGACGAGAAGGACCGGGAGATATCCTGATCTTTATGAGCGGCGAGCGTGAAATCCGTGATACCGCCGATGCACTCACCAAGCTGAATTTGCCGCATACCGAAATTCTTCCGTTATATGCTCGTTTGTCAGCTAGCGAGCAAAATCGCGTTTTCCAAAGCCACCATGGTCGCCGTATTGTGCTGGCAACTAACGTGGCAGAAACTTCGTTGACCGTGCCGGGAATTAAGTACGTTATCGATCCGGGCACGGCGCGAATCAGTCGCTATAGTTTCAGAACCAAGGTTCAACGCCTGCCGATTGAACCGATTTCTCAGGCTTCGGCCAATCAGCGTAAAGGACGCTGCGGTCGCGTGTCTGAAGGTATCTGTATCCGTCTCTACAGCGAACAGGATTTCCTCTCACGCCCAGAGTTTACCGATCCTGAGATTCTGCGAACTAACTTAGCGTCGGTTATTCTACAAATGACGTCGCTTGGACTGGGCGATATTGCCGCATTCCCGTTCGTCGAAGCGCCCGATAAGCGCAATATTCTTGACGGTGTGCGGCTTCTTGAGGAACTGGGTGCCGTCAGTACTTCAGAACAAGGGCACCAACAGCTTACACCGCTGGGACGCCAGTTGGCACAGTTGCCTATTGATCCTCGCTTGGCGCGTATGGTGCTGGAGGCGCAGAAGCACGGCGCAGTACGCGAAGTGATGATCATTACGTCGGGGCTGTCTATTCAGGATCCTCGTGAGCGTCCGAGTGAGAAGAAACAAGCCTCGGATGAAAAACATCGCCGCTTCGCTGACAAAGAGAGCGATTTTCTATCGCTGGTGAATTTGTGGGATTACCTCAAAGAGCAGCAAAAAGAGCTTTCGTCGAATCAATTCCGTCGTCAATGCAAAACTGATTATCTCAACTACTTACGCGTACGTGAATGGCAGGATATCTACACTCAACTGCGTCAGGTGGTTAAAGAGTTACGTATTCCTATTAACTCTGTACCAGGTGATTTCCGTGGGATTCACTGTTCCTTGCTGAGTGGTCTGCTATCGCATGTTGGCCAAAAGGACACTGAAAAGCAGGAGTATACCGGTGCTCGAAATGCGCGATTTGCCATTTTCCCTGGTTCCGCGCTATTTAAAAAACCACCTAAATGGACGATGGTTGCCGAGCTGGTGGAGACGTCTCGACTGTGGGGGCGCATCGCGGCGCGTATCGATCCTGAATGGATCGAACCTTTAGCGCAGCATCTGATTAAGAAAAGCTACAGCGAACCGCATTGGGAAAAGGCGCAGGGCGCAGTGATGGCGACGGAAAAAGTCACGCTGTATGGCTTACCCATTGTGGCTGCTCGTAAAGTTAACTACGGCAGTATCGATCCACAGGTGAGCCGCGAACTGTTTATCCGTCATGCGCTGGTGGAGGGCGACTGGCAGACGCGTCATGCGTTCTTCCGTGCCAATCAGCGCTTGCGTTCCGAAGTGGAAGAGCTGGAGCACAAATCTCGTCGTCGAGATATTTTAGTTGATGATGAGGCGTTGTTCAGTTTCTACGATCAGCGCATCGGTCATGACGTGGTTTCCGCTCGCCATTTTGATAGTTGGTGGAAAAAAGCCAGCCGCAACGATCCCGAACTGCTCAATTTCGAAAAATCGATGCTGATTAAAGATGGAGCACAGGGGGTGAGCGCTCTTGATTATCCTAATTTTTGGCATCAAGGGGCGTTTAAACTTCGTCTGTCCTATCAGTTCGAACCAGGTACCGACGCTGACGGTGTCACCGTACATATCCCGCTGGCGATACTCAACCAGATTGAAGAATCAGGTTTTGACTGGCAGATCCCGGGGATTCGCCGAGAATTGGTGATTGCGCTGATTAAATCGCTGCCAAAACCTATTCGACGCAATTTTGTTCCTGCACCTAACTATGCTGAAGCCTTTTTAGGCCGCGCAACGCCGCTGGAAATGCCATTGTTAGAGTCGATGGAACGCGAACTACGCCGCATGACTGGCGTGACAGTGTCACGTGAAGAGTGGCAGCTAGATCAGGTTCCCGATCATCTGCGCATGACGTTCCGCGTCATTGACGACAAAAAGAAAACGCTGGCTGAAGGTAAGTCGCTTGAAGCGCTGAAAACACAGCTAAAAGGTCAGGTGCAGCAAACGCTGTCAGAAGTGGCCGACGATGGCATAGAACAGCAGGGCTTACACGTATGGAGCTTTGGCTCTCTCCCGCAGAGCTACGAGCAGAAGCGCGGCGGTTATTCGATGAAGGCATTTCCTGCTTTGGTGGATGAAAAAGATAGCGTCGCGATTCGGCTGTTTGAAACCGAGCAGGAACAGCAGCAGGCTATGTGGCAGGGTTCGCGTCGCTTATTGCTGCTCAACATTCCTTCGCCGATAAAATATTTGCACGAAAAGTTGCCGAATAAAGCCAAGCTAGGCTTGTACTTCAATCCTTATGGCAAAGTGTTGGATTTGATTGATGATTGTATCGCCTGCGGTATCGACTCATTAATTGCCAAACACGGTGGCCCCGCCTGGAGTGAAGAAGGTTTTACTCAACTTCATGAACAGGTGCGTGCAGAACTTAACGACGAAGTCGTGTCGATTGCGCGTCAGGTGGAACAAATACTCACAACGGCCAATGGCATTAATAAACGGCTCAAAGGCCGCGTTGATATGTCATTAGCGCTGGCGCTGTCAGATATCAAAAATCAGGTAGGTAATCTTATCTACCGTGGTTTTGTCACCGCTACGGGCGCATCGCGTTTGCCTGATGTGGAGCGTTACCTGCATGCCATTGAACGACGATTGGAGAAGGTGGCGACCGATCCTCATCGTGATCGTGCGCAAATGCTAAAGGTCGAACAGGTAGAGCAGGCATGGAAGCAAATGCTCAATAAGCTACCGGCACAGCGTGCCGGAGAGCCCGAAATCAAAGAAATTCGTTGGATGATCGAAGAGCTGCGCGTGAGTTATTTCGCTCAGCAACTGGGTACACCGTACCCAATTTCAGAAAAACGTATCATGCAGGCTATTGATCAGATTTTGGCTTAGCATTTTGTTGAACTAGGCGTTTTAGGCCGTCACTGAATGCGGTGACGGCCACCGCTCTATTATCTGCTAGCGCGCGGTTTTCGGCGGCGGGTGCAGAGCTTTGAATAGCAATAAGCCGCCAGCCGTTATCCGTTGTCATCAGCAGCGGCGAACCACTGTCTCCGGGCAACGTATCGCACTGATGACTCAGAACTCCCGTTTGTGCCCATCCCATTACCAGACAATTTTCATGGCTGTATAAATCATCCAGATGGTCTTGCGGATAACCCGCCTGTGTGACTAAACGCTTGTTGGCTTTTAACTCTGCGGTAAGCTGTTTACTGTTGCCTTGCCATAACGGCAGTGGTTCGATGGGCGGCAGCCGATCGCTCTCTATTTCCACTAAGCCATAATCTTGGGGGGCGGCGGAAGAGGGCACGATCCATCCATCTCCGTCGGCTTTAAGGCGTTTACCGAGCTTAGGATCAACCAAAGTACGCAACTGAGTTATTTCATAGCGCCATTTTTGATTATGCGAAGAGAAACGTAGGGCAATCGCAGGGTCAATCTTGCCGGGAGGCGTCAGTAAACAGTGACCTGCGGTTAGTACTAAACGCGAGGTAATCAGCGTTGCAGTGCACAAATTTCCGCTTTCTGTTTCTATTTGGCCAATCGCATTCCACGGCGATTGCGTGACGTTGGTTATTTTTATGCGATCGTCTTTGCCATAGAACAGCTGTAACTGTTGCGTCGGAGTGAGTATTTCATCATCGGCCTTGGCAGGAAGTGTGTTGATGGCACAATAAAAAACTGGAACGCACAACGTAATAGAACGCAGTAATTGCATAGAGCGGAACCCAATTGCAGTCATCCATTTACTCAGTAGTTTAACCAAATGATTGATTACTGCGAGGAATATTTGCGTTGAATAGGTGCGTTTCAGCGATGTTTTCTCGTTTGCTGCTTTCACATCCAACTACAGATAAAAGCACGCAGTAATGATCCCGCACACAATCAGCGATATAAGAAGCAGTTCAAACCCATAGCGTCGAAACATATGCCATCCTCGAACCCTTCGCAGTCACTGATTTCCATGGCTAACCGATCTTTATCGTTAACACTGGCGCGCACGGCTGAATTATTCTCAACTTCAGGAGATGATTAATCTTAGATTATCGCCACTTCAACGACTGTGAGTGATTGGTTTCGGCATGTAACGCTTTGTACTTCGTATGAAAATAATTCAATAGTGTGCTATTGAACCCCGCTAGACGCCTGACTATAGTGAGAAAATCGCTTTTTAAGTAAGCAGACATCAGGAGTATGCATGACCAATAAGCAGAGTCACCATCGCGCGGTCGATCGTCAGTTTGCCGATCAGGCAAACGCCTATCTTGGTAGCGCCGTGCACGCACAGGGCAACGATTTACAACGTTTAGCACGATTACTTGAAGGTGACGACTTTGACAGCGTTCTCGATCTCGGCTGTGGGGCTGGGCATGCTAGTTTTGCCGTCGCGGCTCAGGTTCGCGAGGTTGTTGCTTATGATCTCTCTGATAAAATGCTTGATGTGGTGCAACATGCCGCGCGCGACAGAGATATAGACAATCTTGTCGTCCAGCAGGGCGTTGCAGAATCTCTGCCATTTGACGACGAATCATTTGACGTCGTGATCAGCCGTTATTCCGCTCATCATTGGTATGATGTTGGAAAGGCACTACGCGAGGTAAAGCGGGTGTTAAAGCAGGGAGGAAGGGCTATTTTTATGGATGTTGTTTCTCCGGGGCATCCTGTTTTAGATGTCCATCTGCAAACGATTGAAATTTTGCGAGATACATCGCATGTCCGTGATTATACGCCAGGCGAGTGGCTGTCATTTTTTACAGAGGCCGGATTACGTGTCCAAACGGTAACCTCAGACCGTCTCCATTTAGAATTTAGTAGCTGGATTGCACGCATGCGCACGCCAGAGTCGCTAGTTACCGCCATCCGCGTCGTCCAAGAGAGTGCATCCGAAGAAGTGAAGCTGCACTTTGAACTTCAGCCTGATGGTTCGTTTACCAGTGATATCATGATGTTTGAGGTTGTTAAGAGTTAAAACGATCGCCGGAGCCGGAGCAGGTTTCCGGTGGTGTTATCTCTCTTTTTAGTTACAACATACATTGTAAGTTAAGCCATAACAGCAATCTGAAACTCCTGCATTTCTTGTAAGTAACAGGAATATGTCATGCCGCGAAAAAAGCTTATTAGGCAAAAGAAGGGCGACAAACACCGTATTTATAACACCTGCGAAATAGCCATCTTTCTCAGAATAATATATTGCTAGATATCACCAGCGTACAATTTACTTTTACTGTTGCTTCAATTTAAAATTGTTATCGCTGTGAATTTCATCATAATCAATCAGTTACTTTAACTTCTGATGGGTTAATTTTGGACAAGACTGCCTGCTGTTATTCGTAATATATTCGTCACTATCGCTTCAAGTTCTGGCCTGATAAGATCACTTAGAGTAACAACTAAGGATAAACACTCCATGTCAGCCTTGCTAAAACAGCTTCACGCTATGTCAATAAATAAGGTACAGCCTCCAGATGAATTATTGGCATTATATAACTGGATAGAAGAAAATGGATTTATAGAAGAGTATAATGATGGTTTCCTATATGGCAGAATTAGCCATGATTGGGAATATACGCCAGATATTACCTTTACTGCATCCTATCAAGAGAGTATTCATCATTGGTTTGATTTGCCAACAGTCACAGAGGAAATCGCATCCAGACTCGTGATTTTTGCAAGCAGCGGCATGGATGGCTCCATGCTGGGACTGTGGCTTGATGATGACAAACAGGTAAGGTTTGTGCATCTTGGGTCCGGATCTGGATCCATGCTTTGCTGTATCATCGCCGATAACGCACGCGATTTTCTTTCTTTACTCGCGATAGGCTATGCGGAAGTAGGCGATGTGTATGATTTTTCTTTACCGCCGGAAGAATTAGGTGACAAACCTAAACTAAATACTTTATTTCTAGATTGGTTAAAACGGGAATTTTACATTACTCGGCCTCGTAATGCCTCGTTGATAGTGAAGAGACCAGCTGAAATAGGCAGCAAAATAGCTAAGGATCCATTTTGTCAGTGGTGCAATAAGCAGTTTAAAAACACTTGATTTATGCTAGGGGGACTCTTTGATTTATTCATTCAAGAGTCCGCTGCTCGAGCATTAATTGAAGGTGAAGCATTTTTTATATTACATATTTTCGATCTATTGCTAGTGACCTCAGGTGTGGCAATAGATCGGTATTCGTCCTTCAGTCGTTAATTCCCGTTTACTGCAATATAAAACGCTTTTTCTTTGGCATATATTTCTTTGGCTTTTTGTAAGTCAGAGGCCGACAGTTCTTTTTCAATAGCATCTCTTTCATCTCGCGAGTCGGGAGTCGCGTCTATACCGAGCGAGCACCAAGACCAAGCGGTGATATTATCTTTGGCAACGGTGATCCCATTATGAAGATAGTAACCGGTACGATATGCCGCATAGGTATCCCCTTGTGCTGCGGCTTTTTGGTACCAAAATAAAGCGCGTTTCTGATTCAGAGGTTCCATTTCCTCATAAATTTGCCCGAGTGCCGTCTGGGCGGACATATTGCCATTTGAAGCGGCTAGCTCGAGCCATTTAACCGCTTGCTGAATGTCATGCTTATGAATCAGCGAAAGACCAACAGCCAATTGTCCTCGGGCGTAACCTTTATTGGCAGACTTCATATACCAGCTAAGCGCAGCGTCATCATTGCCTTCGTTGTCGCGAATAAAATATCCAAGCTCAAGCATGGCCTCAGCGGAACCATTGTTAGCGGCCAACGTTAGCCACTCTTTTCTTAACTCAAGCTGATTCTTCATTAACATGAAAGGGTATTCTTTGAGAATGTCGGCAACTTCTAGCTGGCTGCTAGCATCGCCAGATTTCGCCCATATAGAGAACCAGTACAGCGATTTTTCTAAGTTTTTCAGTGGCATCTGCGCATAAATACTCGCGAGGCTTCTCTGTGCGGGGCGGTATCCTTGCTCAGCAGCGCGTTCAAACCAATCTTTGGCTTTTGGCTCGCTGCGTCGTGGATAATAATTTTCATAGTCTGGATCAGCGCTAAGGATCGTGCCGAAATCGTATTCTGATTTAGGGTCACCGCTTTTCGCTTTTTTTTCTATTTCACCGTATCGATGACGGAGTGCGGTAAGGCGTTGGCTTCCTTCTTCTGAATGACCGAGTAGCACGGCTCTGCGATAGTAGGTTAACGCTTCACCCAAATTTTGCTCAACGCCTTCAGCGTTCTCAAAATGTTTGCCAAGCTCAAGGCTGGCCTGGATATCACCTTGGCCAGCCTTAATTTGTAGCGCTTTAATATCTTGAGAGGCTGCATTTACTGAGGATGAGGCCAGTATTGCAATCAGCAGTAGATTGTTCAGTGAAACTTTAGCTATTGCCATGATCGTTTTTCTTCCTTGAAAAATTAGATAAACAAATACGCGCCATTTTATCGAGATATCCATTACTCATCTATCAGCGCTGGCTTCAACCTTCTTTCTACCTGTCTAAATAACGCTGTTCCAAATGACGGCGGAAGAAGCTTGGATTGAGTGTTTCGCCGCTGGCATTTTTTATCAATGTGTCAGTGTCGAAACGAGAACCCTGTTGCCAGATATTCTGACGCAACCAATCAGAGAGCGGTGACAAGTCTCCGCGCAAAATCTGGCTGTTTAAATCTGGCAACGCCACTTTAGCAGAGGCAAATAGCTGAGCGGCATATATCGCACCTAGCGTATAAGTCGGGAAATAGCCAAATGCACCATCGGTCCAGTGAATATCTTGCATGCAGCCATCGCGGAAATTATCTTTGGTGCTGAGTCCGAGGTAAGCCCGCATTTTCTCATCCCAAAGCGCTGGAATGTGCTGCACATCAATATCCCCCTCAATTAACGCTCGCTCGATTTCATAACGCAGAATGACATGAGCAGGGTAGCTCACTTCGTCGGCATCAATACGGATATAGCCAGCTTCCACGCGCTGATTGATGCGTTTGAAATTAGCTGGATCAAAAGCAGGCTGATCGCCAAACGCTTTTTGTACGTAAGGACGCAAAAACGTGAGGAAAGGCTCGCTACGAGCGAGCTGCATTTCAAATAGCAAACTTTGAGATTCATGAATTGCCGTCGAACGCGCCTCGCCAATCGGCTGTCCAGCCCATTGTTTTGGCAAGTTCTGTTCATATCGTGCATGTCCGGTTTCATGCACAATGCCCAGCAATGCGCTGAGAAAATCATTTTCAGTATAGCGGGTCGTAATGCGGACATCTTCAGGAACACCGCCACAGAAAGGATGTGCGCTTACATCCAGTCGGCCATGATTAAAATCAAAGCCAAGCACTTGCATAATGTCTAGACCCAGAGCGCGCTGTTTTTCAATGGCGAATGGCCCCTGCGCTGAAAGTGTTTGTTCTGCGCTTTGCTTCTCAATAATGTTTTTCAGTAATTCTGGCAGCCAGCTTTTTACATCCGCAAAGATGGCGTCTAAGCGCGCGCTGGTCATTCCTGGCTCATATAAATCAAGAAGGGCGTCATAGCGGCTAACGTTGGTTGCCTCAGCGCGGATTTGCGCTTCTTCACGGCTTAACTCAACCACCGGAGCGAAATTTTTCACAAACCCAGACCAGTCATTCTCTGGGCGCTGAGTTCGCCATGCATGCTCACATTTCATTCCCGCTAAGGACTTGGCGGAAACAAACTGGTCAGGCAAGATCACTGCCTGCTGATATCGGCGTGCAATCTCGTGCAAGTTAGCTTGCTGATCGGTATCAAGAGATTCATTTTTTGCCTGTTCAATCCAATCCGCTATCTGTGGAGCAGTTAACGTTTGGTGCATGAGAACACTGAGTTCAGATAAGGCTTCGGCGCGAGCCTGACTCCCGCCGGAAGGCATTTGAGTCTGCATATCCCAGCCCGTTATAGCGGAAAGGTGTGACAAGCGAGACAGGCGTGTAAACGTATCGCGTAGCTGATCGTAGGCTGTTGTCATCGTAGACTCCCTATGCCTTGCGGCAATTAAACAAATTAAAAATGAGAAGATCAGTGGGGATGCGATTGTTCGGTTTGTGCACCGTTCGTCGTTGGCGTATTGGTCTGACGGCGTGGCCAACTGAATAGCAACGATGCTCCCCCCAACGAACTGCCGCTAGCCGAGATGGTGCCTTGATAAGCTTGCGCAATACTGCAGACAATGGCTAAACCGAGTCCACATCCACCGGTTGCCCGATCGCGGCTTGGGTCAAGTCGGACAAAAGGCTCAAATATTCGCTCGCGCTCCTCAGGAGGAATTCCAGGGCCGTCATCCTCCACCTGTAAACATGCGTTATTACCGTCAAACCATAACCCAACGCGCAGTTTTTTCTCGCTGTAGCGCAGGGCATTATTGACTAAATTATCTAGCACACGCTCCATCAAGCGCAGATCGACGGCACCAAAATCGCCTTCATGGGGAACATCCAGCGTGATTTCATGTTCTGGATGAATCATCTGAATATCCGCAATCCGTTCGGCCAGCCATTTGGGCAAATCGATGGCTTCAAGATGGGTTTCTACCTGTGGGCGGTCGAGTCGCGCATAGGTTAAGAGTTCATCAATGAGGCCTTCGAGCTGTCCAATATCTCGATTTAACGCCGTTTGTTCTGACTCAGACAGATTGTCACTCATTGCAAGGCGATAGCGTAGGCGCACCAGCGGCGTACGCAGCTCGTGAGCAATACCGTCAATCAACTGCTTTTTACTGACGATCAGCGTATTGATATTGTCGGCCATTTGATTGAAGGCCACACCTAAACGATGCAGGCTAGAGGTAGCGTCGAAATGCGTTCGTTCCTCCAGATGACCTTCACCCAAACGCTGAGCGGCGTTCTCAAGCTGCAATAAATCCTGCCAATGTGGTCGCATCCAAAGAAACACGGGCAGCGCAAGTGATAAACCGATAAACAATAGTAGCGCTAAATCTAGCAGGCGCATTTCGTGCAGATAGAAAAGATAGGGAATAGGGCCAACCGCTAATACATAGTGGCTACGCGGTATGCGCTGAATAAAGGAATATTCACTGTCTAACGCCACAATTTCGCCGTTACGCAGCTTCTTTTCAAGCTCAGGTGCTAACTGCCGCTTGCCTAGCGGTTCGATATGAAATTTGAAGGACAAATTCCAATCAAGTTTGTTGATGGTCTTATTCCAATCTCGCGGAGGGATTTCGCGCAGTTCGCTGCGGATCAGATAGAGCGAGCTCTTCATCAGGTCATCCATCGACTGGCGCCCAGCGCGCTCGGCGGTCACTTTATAAACGAGCCCTACCAGCATCGCCATAACCAAGAAACAGACGAACAACAGAAGATAAAATTGGACAAAAAGCTTTCTCATCGAGAGTTATTCCCACGCGTTCGGTGCAAACAGATAGCCCTTATTGCGTACGGTTTTGATCCGGAACGGCTCAGTTGCGCTATCGTCTAATTTACGCCGTAGGCGTGAGATCGCCACATCGATACTGCGGTCCATACCGTCGTAGCTGACACCACGTAGCGTGAGTAACAGAGCATCGCGATCCATGATGGTGCCTGCGTGTGTCGCCAGCTCCCACAACAGATCAAAATCTGACGTTGATAGGCTGATATTTTTATCTTTCAACGTAACTTGACGGTTAACGGGGTCGATACGTAACTGGCCAAAATGGATGCCATTGCGAGTGTTAGTTGGCAACGTTTCCGTCTCAGAGGTCAAAGTCTGATGTTGACGAAGGTGCAAGCGTAGGCGCGCCAATAGCACCGCCGGCGGTGTAGTTTTCAAAATGTAATCGTTGGCGCCCATTTCCAAAGACAGAATATGGTTCATATCACTATCTAAGGAGGTCAGTAGTACGATTGGACCTTTATAAACTGGCCGTAAATCGCGGCACAGTGTCATCCCGTCTTTGCCTGGCAACATGATGTCGAGCAAAACTAAATCAGGATTAAGGCGAACAATCGTCTCCATCGCGGTATCACCGCGTGGTTCGATGGTGACATCAAGATCGTGCTTGCCGAGATAAGCGGCTATTAGCTGGCCAACCTCTGGATCATCTTCAACGAAAACAATGTTGTTCATAACGATTCTTAAGCCTTAGCGTGAAGAAAACTCATAAGAACGGTGCACTCTAAGCGAGTGACCATTCGAAATAAATATTGATGCAGCGATTTACCGTAATGGTCGGCCACCATCAACGCTAATAGTACGTCCTGTAACAAAGCGACTGTTCAACAGAAACTCAATGGTGTTCACAATTTCTTGTTCACCGGGAGCAATTTTCATCAGTGATTTGTCCAAAGCCTTCTGACGATAGTCCTCACCATCTAGGCTATTAAACATAATGAGGGCGGGTGCAATGGCGTTAACTTTCACTTCTGGCGCCAATTTAGCGGCAAAGGAGCGAGTCATATTATCTAGTGCCGCTTTGCTGGCTGCGTAGGCAATATGCTTGGCACTACCGCGTTCCACGACGTAATCCGTAATATGAATAATATCTGAGCCAGCCTCACCTTGACCAACCAGTAACGGTTCAAGTAACTGATTGAGCAAATAGGGGGTGTAGACGTGAATCTGCAACATTTTCGCCAACGTATCTTCGGGCGCGATTTCTGCAGTCTCAGCAAGCCATGCGCTAGCGTTATGGATGACCGCTCGCAGCTTCGGTGTACAGGATTTGATCTGCTCAGCAAACTGATAGATCTCTTGGGTTTGAGTAAAGTCTCCCTGAATACATATTGCCCCCGCTTGACGTAGTCCATCTAATGCGGGGTATTCGCTACGATAGGCGACAATGACAGGTGTTCCTTGTGCTAGCAATGCATGAGCTAACGCCAGCCCAATTCTGCGGGCACCTCCGGTAATCAGGATGGGGGCGTTATAGGCGTTTGTCATCTGTCGGTTTCCTATGATCGTTAGCATTGCGCTCAAGTCGAATGTTGCCGCTGATTATGCCATCTGTCGCTAGGGTTAACATAGAGAAACGTTTCAGGTTCTCAGACACGAGATTGAGGCCATAATCACTGTTTTTATAGTGTTACGTGCGATTGAAATACATTAGCACTAGTAATATCTACGCTAAAATAAAGGCTCTACCGCAGAGTATAAAGTTTTATAAATATGAGTTTAATTAATTAAAAAATTAATTTTATCTGCTTTTATAAATCCCTTGGTTTCAAAATGATTTTATGCTCGAACGTATGAGTTTTACTTTGAGTCGCTAACATGCTGCTCTGGTTACAGCACGAGGTATGTCAGGTCAGGCGGGCCGATGCGAAAGAGAGAAGTGAATATTACTGGTATTATTAAGGTAATATATTTGATGTTAATTTTGTAAAATCTAATTAACGATTAAGTTAATTTTTTAATGGGAAGATAAAATAATGCTGCGTCTATGATGATATTTATATTTCTTATATTAAGTTTCATTTTCTGTGTGGTTTTCTATTTAAGAAAGTGCCATTATGAATTGGCTGAATAATTAAAAAATATCTGCAACACCTGCGCAAAACATCATTTTGATACAATTTTACCTGTGCGCTATGTCGCAATCCAAGTGAGGGAGGCTAAGGAAATGTCCGGTAATCATTCAACCGTAGAGGATAGAAAAGCACTCTGTTTTGATTACACTCGGTTTCTATCGGCTTCCTGTAACAAGCACTGGGGTTTTATTGATGCTATATATGGTGTTATGCCGCTGTTCGGCATGGTGACTCGCTCTCAATCAAAATCGATTGAGAATCTCAACGCGCAGATTCGCCAATTGGCAATGCAGGTTTTATCGACACAGGTCAGCGATGAGACCAACATCGTACGGTTGATAGAACTGGTCAAAAATCAGGGGCTCCAAGAGTTAGATATTCAGCTTCCCTATGCATTGGAAGATGAACAACTGATGACCATACAAGCTGAGTGCCGGAATGCTGTCAGCATGACCCAATACGACGAGCGTTTGCATGTCGTCATTACGGTGAAAGAACCTAAGCGTAAATAAGTCATGTGCGTTGTGTTTACAGAGACAAAATAGACAAATAAAAAAGGTGGCTGATTAAGCCACCTTTTTTGCATTTCATTCTCGGTAGTTACCCAAACATAAACCAAGCGGCGGGGAAGGTTGCAAGCAACAGTAAGAAGATCCCCATACGTTCCATGCCGCACAGATCCTTTTTCCCCTCTAGGCCTCGGCGAGCAAACATGAAGACCAACAGCCCTGGCGCGTACAGCATGACAGACATCAGAAGATGAGTGATACCGGAGGCATAAATCAGCCATAATCCGTACGCACAGGCGCCATAGGCGGCGAAGATAATGCGTTTATCCTGCTTCTGGCGAGCCACTTTCAGCAGAAATGCGCCCACTAAAAAGTAAGGTACTAGAATCATCTCGGATGCGATGGTTAGCAGATTATTGTAATTAGCGCCGGTCAGCCAAATAATAATCAGCGTGATTTGCACCGCGCCGTTGGTTAACCATAGTGATGATGCTGGCGCCTCTTTACTGTTTTGCTTACCGAAAATTTTAGGAAAAGCGCCGTGCTGAGAGGCAAGAAACGGCACTTCGGCTGCCATGATAGTCCAGCTCAAGTAGGCACCACAAACGGAGACAATCAGACCGGCAGCAATGATGATCTCACCCATTGGCCCCATCATGTTAACCATCAAACCAGCCATAGATGGGTTGCGGATTTCAGCAAGTTCAGCACGTGGCATCACCCCTAGTGACAGCAGGGTAATCAACAGATAAACCACGAGAGCAGATATGACTGCCAACATGGTCGCTAAGCCAACGTCTTTTTTATGTTTAGCTCGAGCAGAAACCACCACTGCGCCTTCGACCCCAATAAATACCCACAGAGTGAATAGCATTGTGTCTTTAACCTGTTCCCAAACCGGAACACCGAGCTTAACGCCGGTGAAATCTAGCTTAAAGGTATCGATCTTAAATGCCAGCGCGGCCAAAATGACGAATAAACCCAGCGGCAATAACTTCGCTAAGGTCGCCGCCAAATTAATCCCAGCAGCGGTTTTTACCCCTCGCAGAATCAGGAAGTGAACCACCCATAATAAAATGGATTCGCCGACGATGGCCTGCCAAGTGTTACCATCACCAAACACGGTGTGTCCGGCTGAATCAGTGAAGAAACTCAGCGCTGCAAAAACGATCACCAAATAGGAGACGTTGGCAATGACGGCACACAGCCAGTATCCCCAAGCAGAGCAAAAACCAATCAGCTCCCCAAAGCCTTCTTTCGCATAAGTGAATATGCCACCGTCTAAGTCTGGACGAAGGCGTGTAAGTAGCAACATGGCAAAAGCAAGGAATAAAATACCAACACCGGTGATCGTCCAACCGATCAGTAGCGCAGCTGGACTGGCTACGGCAGCCATATTTTGTGGCAGACTAAAAACCCCAGCCCCCAACATAGAGCTGAGGACAAGAGCTGTTAAAGCGGTGAGTCCGAGTTTTTTTTCCAATGCAAAATCCTGAAAGCAGCTTAATTAACTGTTTGATAACATCTGATTGGTTTAAATAGGGTTGTAGCCGTAAATAAACAAAACAATAAACCGTAAAAAGTGGCGCCGATTGTACGAGTTGAGGGATAGGGGTGCAATGGATGCCTATGCGTTTTTTGCAAAAAAATATGCAAAAAGCATGAAGATCAATCCAAGCAGGCTAATGACGAGGGAGTTCTTTGCAAAGTTGAATAAAAAAGGGCAGCCATTGGCTGCCCTTTTGACGTAATCATTTAAATTTACTTGAACAGATCAGCGCTAACCGTAAGGTTGCCACCGCTCTTGTTCTGCCACTGGCGCGTAATATGGTAATACTTAGCGCCTTTTTTAGCGGCTCGTTTAGCAACTTCAGTTGAAACGTCGGTCATGCTATTGAAGTGGCCAGTAAAGGTCACTGAGTCAAACGGAACCATCTGCGCAGCGGTTGTATTATTCACTTCCTGAATCTCTGTTCCATCAGGTAGCGTTACGGTGTAACGCTTGCCGGTGGATGACTGGGTTTCGAAGAAGCGGCCAATACCCGCGCTTGGCGTTCCAGAAGACGCCACACCTGGAATTTCTACGTTTGCGGCTGCCGCGCCGCCGGCTGCAAGTGCCGCTTTACCTGCTTCAGAATCCGCTGGAATGGCGTCGGGGCTTTGCACCTGACGCTTAGGCGCGTCAGCTTTATAGATGTAAGCGGTGATGTATTGGTTACCACCACTGTTGGCATCGATTTGACGAATGATGAAATAAGAGTCGGCGCCTTTTTTCTTCGCAGCACGGCTGATTGCGTCGGTTGCATCAGGTTGGCTACGGAAGAAACCACTCACGGTAACGGTATCATAAGGCTGCAGTGCGTAAGCCTCTGCTTTAGGCAGCTCCTTAACGCCATTGAACACGCGATATTGGGTGGTGTCCTTAACCGTTTCGGCATCTTTCTTATAAACGTCTGCCGTTACGCGCCAGTTACCGCCGTTATTGCTGTTGTTGATATCTTGGATATAGAAGTAATCCGCACCCATGCTATCTGCGCGACGAGAGATTGCGCTCGCTGCATCATTAATCGCGTTAAAACGTCCGCTGATGGTGACTCGGTCAAATGGCTTTAGTTCGGAGGCTTTCTCTGGCGTTAGTTCTTGTGCCGCTTGAGCAGACAGCGCAGTAAGAGACAATAACGCTGATGCAATAATGGTGGTTTTCAGCTTCATAAAAAATCCTTTACGCCTTTTTTGCATTGACGAGTGTTGCAGGGAGTACCGTTTAGTCTTTCACAGTTTTTGCTGCACAATCAATCAGGGTGACAGTGTTTGTAAAAATAATGGGGCAGATTATTACATGTAATAAGTTGTCATGCCTCAGTAATTTATGCGTAGTCAGTGATATGGTAACTAAATCGCATTTTTATGCCATACGGATATAAACCGAAGAAATGCATTGGACAATCAGATTACCGCACAGGTGTTAAGTTTATGTTAATTTAAAGCTTCAATCGTCTGATTTAACTAGATGAAAGTGCAAATGTGATGAATCTCTGCCCAGATTTTTTTCGGTAAAATCAATGTCATGAGCTCGGTTTTTACAATCGTTTTACTAATAACATACACAGAACGATAATTTTTATTAAATATATCCGTCAAGTGCATGGGAATAGTGGATCATCAACTCTATTTTCAGTAGGTTATAGGTAGCTATCAGTACCTCAAATGATAGGCGTTTTGTTATAGGCAATACGCCTTGTAAAAAAAGGTTTAGCAAACATTGAGCTGTAAAGCTCTAACGGTCATCGCTCCTATAGGATGACGCTCATCTTATTGACAGGTGAAAAGGGAAGATTATGCGTATTGGTATACCCAGAGAGCGGTTGGCCAATGAAGCCCGAGTAGCAGCTACGCCGAAAACGGTAGAGCAGCTACTCAAATTGGGTTTTACCGTGGCCATCGAAAATGGTGCCGGCAAATTAGCCAGTTTCGACGATACGGTGTTCCAGCAAGCTGGCGCTGAAATTGTCGGCTATGAAGATGTTTGGCAGTCGGACGTCATTTTAAAAGTCAACGCGCCAGAAGATGAAGAAATTGCTCTGATGAATCCGGGCAGTACATTAATCAGCTTCATCTGGCCCGCGCAAAATCAAGAGCTGCTACAAAAACTGGCAGAACGTCAGGTTACCGTGATGGCCATGGACTCGGTGCCGCGCATTTCGCGTGCCCAGTCGCTGGATGCCTTGAGCTCAATGGCCAACATCGCTGGCTATCGCGCGATCGTCGAAGCTGCACATGAGTTTGGTCGTTTCTTTACTGGGCAAATCACTGCGGCGGGTAAAGTTCCACCGGCGAAGGTGATGGTTATCGGCGCAGGCGTTGCCGGTTTGGCTGCGATTGGTGCCGCCGGAAGCCTTGGTGCAATTGTTCGTGCATTCGATACCCGTCCAGAAGTGAAAGAGCAGGTTCAGAGTATGGGCGCAGAATTCCTCGAGTTAGATTTCGAGGAAGAAGCGGGCAGCGGCGATGGCTATGCCAAAGTGATGTCTCCTGCCTTTATCAAGGCTGAGATGGAGCTGTTTGCCGCACAGGCTAAAGATGTCGATATCATTGTGACGACGGCGCTTATCCCCGGGAAACCAGCACCACGGTTGATCACCAAAGAAATGGTTGAGTCAATGAAGCCGGGTAGCGTGATTGTCGATCTGGCAGCGCAAACCGGTGGCAACTGTGAACTGACCGTTGCGGATACCGTGACTGAAACGCCAAACGGCGTGAAAATTATCGGCTATACCGACCTGCCAAGCCGTTTACCCACGCAGTCCTCTCAGCTTTATGCGACGAACTTGGTGAATTTGCTCAAGCTTCTGTGTAAAGAAAAAGACGGCACGTTGAATGTTGATTTCGACGACACCGTGATTCGCGGTGTTACCGTGGTTAAAACCGGTGAAATTACCTGGCCAGCGCCGCCGATTCAGGTTTCAGCACAGCCTAAAGCTAAAGCGGCCGAGCCGGTTGCAGCTAAAGAACCGGAGAAACCGGCCTCTCCATACAGAAAGTACGTCATATTAGCCGTTGCTATTATCCTGTTTGGTTGGCTGGCGAATGTAGCACCAAAAGAATTCCTTTCTCACTTTACTGTCTTTGCGCTCTCTTGCGTGGTCGGGTATTACGTGGTTTGGAACGTCAGCCATGCGTTGCATACACCGTTGATGTCGGTGACCAATGCGATTTCAGGGATCATTGTCGTAGGGGCCGTACTGCAAATCGGTCATGGCGGCTGGATCACTTTCTTCGCGTTTATCGCCGTGCTGATTGCCAGCATTAACATTTTTGGTGGATTCACCGTGACTCAGCGCATGCTGAAAATGTTCCGGAAGAACTAAGGGGTAACACATGTCTGGAGGATTAGTTACTGCAGCATATATTGTTGCCGCAATCCTGTTTATTTTCAGTCTGGCGGGCTTGTCAAAGCACGAGACATCCAAGCAGGGTAATATCTTCGGCGTTGTCGGGATGGCAATCGCGCTGATCGCAACTATTTTCGGCCCTGACTCTAGCAACGTAGGCTGGATTATTGTCGCCATGGTTATCGGCGGTGCTATTGGTGTTTATCTGGCAAAGAAAGTCGAAATGACAGAAATGCCAGAGCTGGTTGCCGTGCTGCACAGCTTTGTCGGTTTAGCCGCGGTGCTTGTTGGCTTTAACAGCTTTATCGAACACCAGCCGGGCTCAATGGAACACGTGATGGAGAATATCCATCTGACTGAAGTGTTCCTTGGCATCTTCATCGGTGCGGTAACCTTTACTGGTTCAATCGTGGCGTTTGGTAAACTGCGCGGCACGATTTCATCAAAACCATTGATGTTACCAAATCGTCACAAGCTCAATCTGGCGGCTTTGGTTGTCTCTTTCCTACTCATGGTTTGGTTCGTGAATACCGGAAGCACCAGCGTGCAGGTCATGTGCGTACTGCTGATGACGATCATTGCGTTAGCCTTCGGCTGGCACCTTGTCGCGTCTATCGGCGGGGCGGATATGCCGGTTGTGGTTTCAATGCTGAACTCCTACTCCGGTTGGGCAGCCGCAGCAGCGGGCTTCATGCTGAGCAACGACCTGCTCATCGTAACGGGTGCTTTGGTCGGTTCTTCAGGTGCCATTCTGTCTTACATTATGTGTAAGGCAATGAACCGTTCATTCTTCAGCGTTATTGCCGGCGGCTTTGGTACTGATGGTTCTTCTACTGGTGAAGATCAGGAGATGGGCGAATACCGTGAAACGACGGCAGAAGAAGTTGCCGAGCAACTGAAAGGCTCTTCATCGGTCATCATCACCCCAGGTTACGGCATGGCGGTGGCTCAGGCTCAGTATCCTGTAGCTGAAATTACCGCTAAGCTTCGCGCCATGGGGGTAAAAGTTCGCTTTGGTATTCACCCCGTTGCAGGGCGTTTACCGGGTCACATGAACGTATTATTAGCTGAAGCCAAAGTCCCGTATGATATCGTGCTAGAAATGGATGAAATCAATGATGACTTTGCAGACACCGATACCGTTTTAGTGATCGGCGCGAACGATACCGTTAACCCAGCGGCTATGGAAGATCCACGTAGTCCAATCGCGGGTATGCCGGTATTGGAAGTATGGAAAGCGCAGAATGTTATCGTATTCAAGCGCTCGATGAACACTGGCTACGCTGGCGTTCAAAATCCATTGTTCTTTAAAGAGAACACCCAAATGTTGTTCGGCGATGCCAAAGCGAGCGTTGAAGCTATTCTGCGCGCGCTGTAATCCCCGCTCATTGTAAATACCAAGGGCCGCAGATGCGGCCCTTTTTACTTATATACGGCTTGCTTCGGGTAACCGCTTTAGAGAACGACTGATCCAAATGGCAAGTAATAACATCACGCCGAGAAATATCACAATGCCGTTCCAACCATACTGATTCCAGAATACTCCCCCCAGCGTTCCCGCTACGCTAGAACCTGCGTAATAACAAAATAGATAGAGAGAGGATGCCTGACCTTTAGCACGGCGAGCACGGCGACCGATCCAGCTACTTGCTACGGAGTGCGCGGCAAAAAAACCGGCGGTAAATAACATCATTCCGATAAAAATAGCCACCAATGGCGCGAATAGGGTAATAAGCAACCCGATCAGCATAATGGATATCGACACAGTGAGAACCGCACCGCGGCCAAATTTACTGGTCAGTGCGCCCGCCTTGGGAGAACTATAGGAGCCGGTGAGGTACACGACCGATAAAAGTCCCACAAAGGCTTGGCTAAGAGAATATGGCGTGCCAAGCAGACGATAGCCAATATAATTAAATAGAGTCACAAAGCTTCCCATCAGCAGGAAACCTTCGGCGAAAAGAAGTGGCAGTCCACGGTCATGCCAGTGTAAACGGAAGTTGATAAGCAACGTCCTTGGGCGAAGTGAAGTTGCGCGGAAGTGCTTAGAGGCTGGCAGGATTTTCCAGAACATAAATGCAGCCGCGAGTGCGAAAAGCCCAATGATGGCGAGAGCGATTCGCCGAGAGAAGAAATCGGTTAGTACACCGCTAACTAATCGTCCACTCATTCCGCCAATTGAATTGCCACTGATATAAAGCCCCATAGAGAAAGCTACCACAGCGGGGTCAATTTCCTCACTTAAATAGGTCATCGCCACTGCGGCAACGCCACTGAGCGAAAGCCCAACCATGGCACGCATAATCAAAATCCCGTGCCAACTAGTCATCATCGAACAAATCAGTGTACAAATCGCGGCTAGCAGCAGCGAGGTGACCATCACCTGTTTGCGTCCAATGGCGTCCGAAAGCGGGCCCGTAAACATAAGCCCAACGGCAAGGAGGCCCGTGGACACAGAAAGAGAAAGGCTACTGCTGGCGGGCGAAATGCCAAAATCGTGCGATAACACAGGCAGAATAGGCTGAACGCAATACAGCAGGGCAAAGGTAGCGAGTCCGGCCGAGAAAAGCGCAAGAGTGACGCGAATAAACTGCGGCTGTCCACGTTCTATAAAGGGGAGTTTATTTAATGTACGACGCGTTGGCGCAGCAGAAGGCGTTGAGGCCGAGCCTGATTGAGGCTGAATACTTTCAGCCGAAGGGGTATCCACTTTGTATCCTTACCGAAAATATCGGGTGTAACGGTTAACCAGCTCTACTGACCTCATTAATGTGCGGTAGCTCACAACGGCTGATGTAAATTCAGCATAGGTATCTGTCATTTTATTGTCTAATATATTAATAAATTCAAATGAGACTTTAAAAGTATCAATCAATAAAATGCGTATAGAAATCAGACACCTTAAATACTTTATTGCAGTGGCAGAAGAGTGCCATTTTGGCCGTGCCGCAGAGCGGTTGAATATCTCTCAACCCCCACTAAGCCAGCAGATTCAATACCTTGAACAAGAAGTCGGGGCGCGGTTATTAGCGCGCACCAATCGCAGCGTGAGTCTGACTCAGGCTGGGGAGCTGTTTCTCAAGGAGTGCTATGAAATCGTTAATCACCTTTCACAAGCGGCTGAAACGGCGGCGCGAGCGCACCGCGGTGAGTTGGGGAGCCTGAAAATTGGTTTTACCTCTTCGGCACCGTTTATTAGTCAGGTCGCCAGCAGTTTGTTTTCTTTCCGGCAACGTTATCCCTTAGTGCATATGCAAATGCGTGAGGTAAACACTAAGCAACAAATCGAACCGCTGCTGGAAGGGAAGTTAGATCTCGGCGTCATGCGTAATACTCGTCTCCCCGACATGCTGGCGCATCAACTGTTGTTACGTGAGCCATTGGTTGCCGTTTTGCATAAAAATCATCCACTTGCGGCGGGGGAGCATAAGCCGCTTAAATTTAGCGATTTAGCCCAGCAGCCTTTTGTCTTTTTCTCACGCGAAGTTGGGACGGCATTGTATGACGAGATTTTAACCTTACTGCTCAATGCGGGGATTACGCCCTACATCACGCAAGAAGTCGGAGAGGCGATGACGATTGTTGGTCTCGTGTCGGCAGGGTTAGGGGTTTCGATTCTGCCCGCATCTTTTACTCGCATCCAAGTGGATGGCGTTTGCTATCGGCCCTTGGATGAAGACAATGCTTTCACTGAAGTTTGGTTAGTTTACAACAAGAATAGGGCATTAACCGCACAGGCAACCGCCCTAATAGCATTAATGCTTTCTCAACAGCAGATAAAATAATCGAAAACAAAGTCTGTGTAGCTGAGCTTATTTGTGCGCTAAATCACATAACGAATCAAATAGTTGACGCGTTTCCACAAAACCGACACCATAGCATTAATATTTATTTAGAAGCGTGAAAAATAAGCAGGAGTAGGTGGGTGATAGCTGAAAGCCAACCGGGTCATATTGATCAAATAAAGCAGATAAATGCAGGGGCGGTATACCGCCTAATTGATCAACATGGCCAAATTTCACGCATTGAGTTATCAAAACGCGCCCAGCTAGCCCCTGCCAGTATCACTAAGATTGTGCGCGAACTGCTTGAAGCCCATCTGGTGCAGGAAACTGAATTTCAGGATCTCGGTAGCCGTGGGCGTCCCGCAGTGGGGTTAATTCTAGATACGGTCGCTTGGCACTATCTCTGTGTACGCGTTGGACATGGCGTCATGACGCTAGCGCTGCGTGACTTAAGCAGTAAATTAGTTGCGGAAGACGATATAGATCTCCCTGCTCAGGCCGAACAGCCGCTTCTTGAACGAATCATTAATGAAATCGATCAGTTTTTTATTCGCCATCAGAATAAATTAGAACGCTTGACCGCTATCGCAATAACGCTTCCGGGGTTGATTAATTCTGCCAAAGGCATGGTACATCGCATGCCATTTTATGCAGATGTCTGTGATATGCCTCTTGGCCCCGAACTTGAGCAACATACAGGACTACCGGTATTCCTGCAGCATGATATATGTGCATGGACAATGGCCGAATCCTTATTCGGTGCGGGGGAAGGTTGCGGCAATATGCTGCAGGTCGTCATCGACCATGATGTTGGCGCGGGGGTGATTACCGATGGGCGTTTGCTCAATGGAGGACGCCATAGCGTTGTCGAAATTGGCCATACGCAGGTCGATCCATACGGCAAACAATGTTACTGCGGGAATCATGGCTGCCTAGAAACCGTCGCAGGGCTTGATCATATTCTGGATCTCGCTCAGCAACGCTTACCTCTTTCTCCCTCGTCGCTGTTACATAATGGCCCCATTACCATTGACGCTATCTGTCAGGCCGCGATGCAGGGCGATCAGCTGTCTAAAGATATCATTAGTAGCGTCGGTAATAACGTTGGCCGAATCTTGGCTATCATGGTTAACCTGTTTAACCCAGACAAGATCTTAATTGGTTCACCGCTCAATCAGGCAAGCGCAATCCTTTTTCCTTCGATTAATGCGGCGATCCAACAGCAATCTCTACCGTACTATGCGCATGGCTTGAACGTCGAGGCGACCCATTTCCGTAATAATGGCACTATGCCCGCTGCGGCTTTGGTCAAAGAGGCGCTGTATAACGGTTCGTTGCTGGTTCAGTTACTTCAAGGTTGATGTTCCGCACCTATTTCTTCAGCTAAACGCCTTTCTATTTCATACCCCCATAGGGGTATAAATCGCGATATTTCATGAATTTGTCCGCTCGATAAACAAAATATTGAGCTAACGCAAGCTGCCGCTTTGCTGCTTCGCCTAGACTTTTCTCTATTCTTGACGGTGGAGGAGAGTTATCACTTCACCATTTTTTTGTGTTTTTGTCGGAGTTTCTCCGGAGTAATATTCATGTTAAAGCGTGTTTTCGTCACAGGAACTGACACTGAAGTAGGTAAAACCGTCGTTTCTCGTGCTTTACTGCAATCCATCCATGCTTCTGGCGCTACTGCTTTAGGCTATAAACCTATTGCCGTTGGTAGTGAAGAAACCCCGCAAGGACTGCGTAATAAAGATGCGTTAACATTGCAGGCATCCTCTTCGATCCCATTGACCTACGACGAAGTGAACCCCATAACGCTGCAGGAAGAAATTGCTAACGCATATACAGGGGAGGCACTGGACTACAGCTTGATGAGCCGCGGTTTGCAGAACCTGAGCAGCAAAGCGGAGCATTTGGTCGTTGAAGGAACCGGCGGATGGCGTGTATTAATGCAAGATTTGCGTCCGCTGTCTGAATGGGTGGTGCAAGAGCAATTGCCTGTCATTTTAGTGGTGGGGATTAAGCTGGGTTGTATTAGTCATGCGATCCTCACTGCCCAAGCGATTATCAACGATGGTCTGCCGTTTGCCGGCTGGATTGCTAACCGAATTAACCCAGGCCTATCTCATTATGCGGAAACGCTGGAAGCGCTGCGTCAAAAACTGCCAGGGCCACAGTTAGGTGAGATTCCCTATCTGTTCCGACCTGAAGAGAAAGATCTTTCTAAATATATCGATCTCTCACCGCTGAAATAACAAACGCTTTTTATTTTCGATATACCGACCCTGCCCGCAGCCAGCGAGATAGGGTCGTTGCTAGCACGCACGACAGCAGCAATCCTGGAAGCAGGGTATACTCTCCCGTCATCTCAAACACCATCAATGCAGACATCACCGGCGCATGGGTGGTTGCTGCCAACAGCGTCGCCATGCCGGTTAACGCCATCAATAACGTAATATGCTGGCCCATCTCAGGCCAAATGGCACAAACCTGTCCCACCAACGCCCCAAGTGCGGCGCCAATAAACAGCGTGGGAGTGAATACACCACCGGGAGCCCCCGATCCGCTACTGGCTAAAATTGCCACCAGCTTACAGATCAATATGGCTGCAATAAGCAATACACCGGGTGGTGCGGTTAACAGTGATTGAACCACGCTGTAGCCATTCCCCCAGACCTCTGGAAATAGAATAGATAGTCCCCCTACGATTAACCCGCCAAGCGCCAGTTGCAACGGTGGCGGCAGGCGCAAGTGATGGAAGAAATTGCTGCTGTATTGCATCAGCATTAAAAAGAGTGGTCCTGTAAAACCTGCGATAATACCCAGCGTTGCCATAAGTACGTACTGAATAGGCCACGGCGCAGTGAGGATTTGTACCTGATAGAGCGTTTCTTGACCGCCATTAAGCAAATTGCTCATTAACAACGCGCTAACGGCAGAGATCACCACGGGTCCCAGCGACGCCAACATCAGAGAACCAAACAGGATCTCAGCGATGAATAGACTACCGGCTAACGGCGCATGATAAGCGCTAGCCATGCCCGCGGCGGCACCACAGGCTACCCACAATTTCCACTCTTTAAACGGTGTGAAATAGCGTGCGAATATCGAAGCAAACAGGGCGGCTAACAGGATCATCGCACCTTCACGACCAATAGCACTGCCGCTGGAAACCACGATAAGCGAAGCAAGGCTTTTAACCAGACTCGCGGATACATCTAAACGGCCGTCGCCAGCATCAAAAGCTTCCATATAGTCGGTGGGGGCTGAAGGGCGTTGGTGCTGATATTTCTGGAATAGCCACAAAATACAACCGGCTACCAATCCCCCGAGTGCTGGCGTAAGCAAGCGCCGCCATAATGGCAGATCGGCAGCAGCGGCCACTAAACTTCCGCGGCGACTGCCGAGAAACAGCCATTCGAGCTGAAGCATCGACTGATGAAATAACCAAACGACGGTGGCGGCAGCGATACCGAGGATCATTGAGATAACCAAACGGCGTAGCATGAGTTGATAATGTTGCATATGAATCAAACGTTTCATGCGTGGTGAAGTCATATTGGCCGTGGGTTTCCGTCGCAGTATGCACAGGCGATTTCGACTGTGCTATTCAGAAAAGTGTTGCCAGTTTAAGGGTTTTATCTACAGGAAGAAACTGTGCTGCAATCATGCAGCACAGTGAGTCAGAGGCTAGTGAATGGGATAGGGGGTATAAACCCCATTTAGCGATTCAAGGAAGGCAACGATATCATTCACATCTTGCTGTGGAAGCGTTGTACCTACCTGATATTTCAGCATCAGTTTTACAGCTTCATCAAGCGTCGGAACGTCACCGCGGTGGAAATACGGTGCCGTTAATGCAACGTTACGCAGCGTCGGCACTTTCTGACGGAAACGATCGCGCTCACCTTGGGTTACGTTCAGACGACCAATATCCGCACTGGTCACATGACCGAAAGCGAAATCCTGCTTCAAGCCAAGTGGCTCAAACGCCTGGCCTCCCAAAATTTTACCCGTATGGCAGGTAGCACATTTGTTATCTTTAAATAGCTGATAACCGTGTAGCTGTTGAGCCGTTAGCGCCTTATCGTCACCGCGAAGATAGCGGTCAAATGGACTATCCGGTGTGATTAGCGTTTTCTCAAACTCAGCAATCGCATCGGTGATGGTATCGCCAGTAAAGCCTTCAGGATAAACCGCTGTAAACTGCTGTTTTAGCGCCGCATCTTGATTAAGTTTGCCCGTAATCTCATCCCAAGACTTAGATGCCATCTCGATTGGATTCAGTGGTGGGCCTCCCGCTTGTTTCTGTAAATCAGGTGCTCGACCGTCCCAGAACTGTTCAACGTTGAAGACTGCGTTAAACACTGTTGGTGCGTTGATGGGGCCCACTTCACCGCCGACACCAATCGAGGTTTGGCGTCCATCAACACCGCCAGCGCCTAGTTGGTGACAATGCACGCAGGCGATAGAGTTATCACCAGACAAACGCGGATCATGATATAAGCGGAAACCTAAAGCCACTTTATCAGCTTGAACAGGGATCGTACGTGGCAGTGGCTGAACGGGTTCGTTCATTAATGCGGGAGACATGTCTTTGGCAGCGTAGTATTTAATACGCTGATCTTTGACCCAGTTTAGAATGCCTTTGCGTTCTTCTTCACTGAGAGAACCAGCCCAATGCAAAGCGGTATAGCGAGTGGGGGGCATCGTATTGTGTTGCATTACCCATTCCACTTTAGCGATATCCCCCTGTGGAGGGGAGTATCATGGATCAAGCTGTTGCGGATTGGCGTGAGATCAAACGACTTGTAGCCCAGATTTATATCGTATTCCATTAATTGCTTCGCAATCGGGAACTGTGAATAAAACGGTAACTTCGCCGATGGCGTATGGCAGTAGTCGCAGCCTTTCTCACTCAACGTTTTCAATACCGCAGCATTCTGCGCTGAGAGCGATGCTTGCTCAGGCATGGTGATGCGCTGTTTGTCATGGTAATAAACGTATCCCGCCAGACCTAGGTATCCCACAACGCCCACCGTCGCAGCAATCCCTAAAACTTTGGTTATTTTTATCATGTTAAAACTCCATTTCAGAGCATGAAATAGGAGCGCGTCTGCGATGGACGCAATCCTCAGAGGGCCAAAATTGGCCTTCCCATAGTGCGGGTTGCTACCTGCCACTTTATTGACCACTATCAATGATATGGGCAGGGGCTGCCTATCGTTAGAATAGGATTTAGCAATCAATTGAATTTAGGTATCCGTAAAACAGATGTGTGACAGTGTCACAATGTGGAGTTAAACCCGACTTATTTTGCAATCTCATTCGCATCCTTGCACCGCTCGTCATCCATCTTTCATTATTCATGCTACTGTAAAAGGCTAGTTATACGTATTATTTAAGATGAGGCAGCAGTATGGTGGAACAGGTTGAACAACAACATGGACAGCGCGGTATCGTGTTAACAGCCTGCATGCTTGCCACATTTATGGCTGCGGTTGAGGTGACGATTGTTTCTACTGCCATGCCAACCATCATCGGTGATTTAGGCGGCTTTTCACTATTAGGCTGGGTGTTTGCGGCGTATCTGCTGACTCAGGCGATATCCATTCCGATCTACGGGCGTCTGGCCGATCTCTACGGTCGCAAAAGCATGTTTTACATTGGCGCATCGCTGTTTTTGCTGGGGTCGGTGCTATGTGGTTTTGCCAACAACATGCTGTGGATGATTATTTTTCGCGCGATACAGGGCATGGGGGCAGGTGCAATCACGCCAATTGCATTTACCATCGTTGCCGATATTTATTCACCAGCAGAACGACCTAAAATTCAGGGGTATCTTTCCAGCGTGTGGGGGATATCCGCTATTGTGGGTCCGCTGATGGGCGCTTTTATCGTACAGCATTTTAACTGGGCTTTGGTTTTTTGGGTTAACGTTCCCATTGGGCTTACGGCCATGTACCTGTTGTGGCGTTACTTTCCGGAAACACTCCAGCCGCGAGCCCATCCGTTGGATATCGCGGGTACGGCGTGGCTAACCATTGCTGTGGCATCGCTTTTAGTTGCGCTGCTTCAGGCAGATATTCTGGGATACTGGGTGGTGCCATTGTTGTTGATATCCTCTATTGCATCATTTTTTCTGTTACGCCAAGAGAGAAGAGCAATCGAACCGCTGTTCCCACTCGAGTTATGGCGTAATAAAGTTATTGTGGCAGGCAATATCGGTGGTTTAGTTGTGGGGGCCTCTATGATGGGGGTTGCTGCGTTTTTACCTACTTTTGTGCAAGGTGTCATGGGCGGCACACCACTGCAAGCGGGAACGACTCTGGCCATGATGTCAATTGGATGGCCGATCGCCAGTGCGCTGAGCGGCCGCATGATGCTACGTACCTCTTATCGAACAACGGCGTTATTTGGCAGCATATTATTAATTACCGGAAGCCTTGTGTTACTGATGCAGCAGCCTGATAGCGGTCTACTGTGGGGGCGTATTGCCGCCTTTATTATCGGCTGCGGTATGGGTATGACTAACACTACATTTTTGGTTTCGGTGCAAAATATTGCGCCGCCAACCATGCGGGGTATTGCTACAGCCTCAACGGTGTTTACTCGAATGCTGGGTTCAGCGCTAGGCACCGCGGTTCTTGGTGCAACGTTAAACTTGAATCTCGACTGGCGATTGCCAGATATTCACGATCCAGTACAGAAATTAATGAGCCTACATAGAGAGGGTTTTATTACTGACCCCGCAATGCAGCATCTAACAGAACAAGTAGCCGCATCACTTCATTGGGTTTTCATGGCTGCTGCGATACTTTCACTTTTTGCGCTCATTACCGCCTGGCTTATTCCCGAAAAATTAAAACCACAAAGTGCGCCAAATGTAGAGCTGGAGAGTGAGTGTTAGATGTAAAAAAGGCTGCGATAAGCAGCCTTTTAGCATTAAGTTCTTCATCGAGATTAGTGTGCAGCAGGGGTAGCCGTGCTCTCATCTTCGTTGCCATTGATACGCTGATAAATAATCTTTTGCGTGTCATTTTCGCAATGGCCGACAACCTGTCCACCGCTAGATTCCGCCTGATCGTTTGGCACAATATCCAGCGTAAAGCCTGACTCGGGTACGCCATTATTGATAATCTTTTGGCTAATATCTGCTTTGACCGTTTCACAGGATGCCTGAGCAGCCAATGGAATCGCGCCTAACAGCATGATGCCAATCAATGATTTCTTCATGAAATTCCTCCAAGTTTCCTAAGGGTAGACTCGACTTCAACGCTTATGGATTAAGCGGGCGACCAGTATTTCTATCTAGGCAACGTTGGGTGTTGGGCTCCCAGTATGCGTTGACGTTAAGGCTTTTCTCACATGCATCCTGCAAATCAACCGCTTTATCGAATTTATCGAACTGTTTCTCAACGCGTGTATTCACCTTATTGCGCAAAGAGCGAGTATCATCCCATTGCTCTTTTTGCTGGCGCGCATCTTCCTTCGTCAGCGAGTTATCTTGACCGCCGCTTGAGCCGAATACACACGTGCTGCCTGATGCACAAGAGTCAGCCAAAGCTGATGCTTGCCAGCCGCCCATAATGAGGGCTGCAGCTAAAGGCATCCAACGAGCGACCACCTGTAATTTTTTTAGTTTCACGTAGTTATCCTCATTTTTCCATGACCGATTTTCTCGATCATCACACGCAATATAGAGCCACTATAACACCCGATCAGTTTCGCTGATAGTTTGTATCAAGGCTGGTTGCGGTGTGGTTTAGTCAAAAGAGAGAGGGCAGATAAAGCTAAACTTCAACGATTGGTAAAGGCGTTCAATGCAAAAGTTTAGCTTGTTATCTGATACTTAACCGCGGTGAACAGAGAGCGGGGCGAAGGACTGACTCACTGGCATCATTTCAATGGTGTTGATGTTGACATGTGCTGGCAGCGTCGCAACCCAATATACCGCTTCTGCTATATCTACAGCGCTCAGGGCATTGGCGTTTTCATAGGTTTTACCAACACGCTCATTATCACCTTTGAAACGCACGTTTGAGAACTCAGTGCCGCCAACAAGACCGGGTTCAATATCGCTAACGCGCACTCGAGTTCCGTGTAAATCAGCGCGTAGACCCAAACTGAATTGTTTTACAAATGCTTTGGTGGCGCCGTAAACATTCCCTCCAGCGTAAGGCCAATTCGCTGCCGTTGAACCGATATTGATGATGTGTCCAACATTACGCTCAACCATATCAGGTAGGATTGCCCGGGTCATATTGACTAAACCTTTAGCATTTGTGTCAATCATCGTATCCCAGTCATCAATATTTGCTTTATGCGCAGGCTCTAGCCCCAGCGCTAATCCAGCGTTATTGACCAAGACATCAATGCGACGTTTCTCGACAGGGAGGCTTTCCAGCGCTTGTTGGATGGCCGCACGATTCCGTACGTCTAACTGCAGGATTGTTAGTGCATCACCCAGTTCATCTTTGAGCTTTTCGAGGCGTTCCAAACGGCGACCGGTCGCAATGACATGATGTCCATTGTTGATAAATTTGCGCGTGATAGCTTCACCGAATCCTGCAGTAGCACCGGTTACAAATATATTCATTTCAAATTGCCTCGTTAAGTTAGCCTAAAATCCAGTCCATTCAATCTACCAGAAGCACGTTAAATTGCCATTGCAGGTAGTAGAAAAATAATGGCTACCTATACTTACAAATACGGAAAAATCTTAGATGAAATAAAGGCTCAACAGAGTTTTGTCCGATTGAGTATCGATAAGGTATTTAGTACTATCAGCGGTCATATTCGTACGCGATATATCAACCGCCAGCTATTAGCAATGGCGGTATATTATTCGGTAAAAGAACAAATATTAGCTAGAACAATTAATAATATGTATGGGAAATCCTATGAGTTTTGAGCAAAAAAACAACAGCGATGAGATTGATCTGCTCGATCTGCTGCTACAGCTATGGAATGGAAAGAAGACCATCATTGCCGCCGTGTGTATTGCTATTGTTTTAGCTATCGGATACATCGTCATCGCAAAAGAGCAATGGACGTCGACAGCGATAATAACGCCTCCACAGTTAGGTCAGTTAGCCGACTACCCAACGGCGGTTGCTGTTATTGACCCCTCAAATAGTAAGGATATTAGCAATGATGTATTTGCTAATTTCGTATCACGTATGTCGGCGGAAACTTTAGCCTTTATGCCTGAAAAACCGTTAGATATTAAACCGACAAATTCAGGCAGCAAAGACTCCTTCACCGTAAGCTTCAGCGCAGAGACGCCAGAAGAAGCTCAAAAATCACTGTTAGCGGTGCTGAACAAGGTCAATAAGGAAACATCTAGCAGTTTTTATTCTAATGCAAGTAAAGCGCTACAGGTGAGAATGGATGCCATTAACACCTCACTCGATGCCCAACTTCAAACTGCCGAAGCGAAGAAAAATCGTCGCCTGACGGCATTAACAGAAGCACTAAAAGTTGCTGAAGCGACTGATACCAAAAATGTAGCGGTTAAAGAAGTGAACGGACTGTCTGATGATATGCTATTCATGCTCGGAGAATCTGCTCTCAAGACTTTAATAAATAACGAGTCAAGCTGGCCATTATATTTAAGCGATAGCTATTACTCTAATCGTGAAACGTTGCAGGCATTGCAGACAATTAAGCTAAGCGATACGGGCAATGATAAGTTTGAGGCATTCTCGTACTCGCAGAAGCCTTCGCTACCTATGATCAAAGATGCACCAAAGAGAGCACTCATTCTGATTCTGTCTGTTTTACTTGGCGGACTGATTGGTGCAGCGATTGTTTTGGTAAAAGGCTTCTTACGTAATATGAAGGACAAGAATCAAGCGGCATAACGCCGAGCGTTTAGAGCGTTTAAGTTGATTGGAATTTGAACGCTGGTATGTCACAGATCCACCGAGCAAGCTTTGCGTAACACGACGCGGAGATTGCCGGTGGATTTTTACTTCTACAGTCATCAAATTGTCGCTCATAAATAGGCGATACACCCGCAAAACATCTGCCGCGTATTTTCATTATTATCCATCCTGTTATAGTTAATCCATCCTACATAAACCTGAGAGATAGAGATGTTTAGCATTACGCGTATAACAAACATGGATGAAAAACTCTATACGTTGACAGATCATCTTTATGCAAACGCATTTCCTTATCATGAAAAACGAGAGGAAAGGGCGAAACACTCGGCTTTGGCCAATCCTGCATATCACCTAGAGGCATGGGAATTCGACAACACGTTCGTCGGCTTTATCGGCTACTGGATGTTTAAGCACTATGCATACATTGAACATCTAGCAATTGATCCTAGCGTTCGTTCGCGAGGATTTGGTAAACAAATACTCGAACATTTCTTAGCTCATCACCCGCAAACGGTGTTGGAAATTGATCCTCTAACCTCGGAGATTGCTCATCGCCGACTGCGCTTTTATCAAAGCTTAGGATTTATTCAAAATGACTTTGTACATCATCATCCGAGCTATCATGCAGAAATGAGTGATCATCAATTAATCGTACTTAGCAGTAAGCAAGCATTGTCAGATGAGCAATACACTACTTTTTGCCACGACCTTCGTTTTGTGGTGATGGACGGTGTTTAGTCTTATCAATAAATATCTCAAGTAGCGACGCTCTTGGCGAAAAGTACAGAATGTTGTTGTTTTGTCTATTATGTAGTGTGATAAAGGGATGTGTGAGTTACCTTACTTCGGCTTTATACATCCCTTTGTATTATTATTTCTTCAACGCGAATAACATTATAAAACTGGGGCTATGGTAAGAAGTAGATTACCAAATCGACGTTGCTCTCCTGATGCAATCACTAATAATGTTTGATCAGATTTGACTTGATTATAGAAATCTTGACGCGGCAAGTATTCTATCGGACAGTTTTCTGGAAGTATCTGCCGATATTCAGATTCAATCGTATTTATAAAGTCAGAGGGATAAGCCATTAAAACTGCTTTTTCAACATTAATACTGGTAAGGATCTTTTCTAGAATTAATGTTGCAGGTATAACTCCCGGCGTTAGATTTAAATAAATAACCGTTGCCTGACGAGGAGCGTTCGTGATGACTGAGTAGTTGCTATCAGCAATCAGCACCTGTGTTTTATGGCCACATTTAGCGAGCGAGCATAGCAGCTCAGGGTGAATGAGTTCTGATTTAATCATAATTATTCTCGGATGAATAAAGGCAGTCGCAAATTGACGGCTGCCTGTAAGTGAATTACATACGGTAAATCCCACCGTTTATATCGATAGTCGCGCCAGAAATAAAACCATCATATTCAGCGGCAAGGAAGCTAATAACTCGAGCAACATCTTCAGGTGTTCCCGCTCTACCAAGGGGAATGGCCTGAATCGTCTGTTCTGCTGATTCTTGGGTGGTATGACGATTGTGAAAACGCGTACCGAGAATCAAACCGGGGGCGACGGCATTTACTCTAATGCCATGTTCGCCGAGTTCTGCTGCTAAAGAGCGAGTCCAAGTCAGTACAGCGCCTTTCGTCGTGGAATAAACTAGAGATCCTGAATGTCCGCCAGAACGACCAGCTAAGGAAGCCAGATTGACAATGCTAGCGCCATCAGCCGATGATTTTAAGAAAGGTAGCGCAGTTTGTGTCACATTAAGCATCGTTGTCATATTCACATCGAGAACGGTCTGCCAGAATTGATGATCAATTTCACCTAACCATTTACGGCCTACTATTCCCCCAACATTATTGATTAATATATCAATTCCTCCCAAAAATTCGGCTGCAGTGTTAACACAATGCTCGGCCTCCTCAGAATTAATCAGGTCAGCATAACCATAGGCAGCTTTTTGCCCCAATGAATGAGCTAACTCCGCCAACGCTTTAGGACCTTCTTCACCGCTATGGTAGTGGAGATAAATATCGCAGCCGGATCGAATTAATTGTTCAGCTGTAGCTCGCCCAATCCCTTGTTCTGCACCTGTAATAAAGACTTTTTTACCTGTTAGAGTTCCCATGATTAATACCTCGTATGTTAGTTTTTTCCTGAAAAGGATTCGGATTGAATAACGCCTTCACGCTGTTTGGCGCAGTAAAAAATGCAAATGAGACCGGTAACCAATAGGCATAAAGATAAAAAGATGAGACCTGGCATGCTGCTATGGGTCATATCGTTGAGTACGCCAACCACATAGGGGGCAACAAAACCGCCGATATTACCGATACAACTTACGACGGCTAATCCGGCTGCCGCTGCTGCGCCTGACGAAATATTGGCCGGCATAGATAAAAATGGGGGAACGGAGGTATATATTCCGATAGCGGCAATACATAGAAACGATAGTGAGACAAACACGTTGTATTTAAAGAAGATGACAGCGCCCACTAAGCCCATCGCCGCAACAACCATGCTGATACCGGCAAACACGCCGATTTTTCGAGTTTTACTTGCCAACAGGCTCCAGGGATAGACTAATAATGCTGCAAGACCATAAGGAATTAGGGCCATCAGACTGACTTTAAAGATATCGTCGCCTGAGATAGCAGTGATGATCGAGGGAAGCCACATGCCAAAACCATAAATCCCACACACCATGCCGAAATTCAGCATTGCATACAGTAGATACTTACGATTTTTAATTCCATTAAAGAAATCAGACAGCGTAATTTTTGACCCCGATTTGGAGCGCTCGGTGCTACTCATCAACCACGCCTTTTCTTCAAAATCTAAATAATTTACTTCCTTTGGAGAGTTTTTGATAATAAAAGGAATTAGCAATCCAATAATAATTGGCGGAATACCTTCTATGATAAACAGTAATTGCCATGGTTCCAAACCAAACCAGCCTTGATCTATATTCAGAATAAAACCAGAAATAGGAGAGCCGATCGCATTAGAGAGAGGTTGTACAATAATAAACATACCTAAAATTCTTGTGCGATACTTTTGTGGGAAAAATACTGTAAAATAATAGACTACTGAAGGGAAAAAACCGGCCTCACAGACGCCAAGCATGAAGCGACAGATATATAATTCCATTGGTGTTCTAACAAAACCAAGCAAAGTTGCAAACACCCCCCATGAAATTAAGATCCTCGCAAACCATATACGTGGACCAAATTTTATGGTTCCTGCATTGCTTGGTATTTCAAACATAAAATAGCCAATAAAGAAAATACCTGAGGCGAATCCAAAGGCAGATGCTGTTAAACCAAGGCTGTCCTCTAATGCCATAGCAGCATAGGCCATATTATTACGGTCAAGAAAAGCTAAAAAATAGAGCAATATCATTAATGGGACAATGTGTAGTGTAAGTTTTTTTATTGCACTACGTTCAATATCCTGCGGAGTTCTTTTATTCATAATGGATATTTCCGATGGGCTAGCATTAGCAAGTTGCTAATGTATTTTTTAATTTTCGCTGCAATTAACGATTGGTTATATTTATTTGTCTAATACACTCAGAAACCACTGAATCTAATGCGTGATTAATATCAACTGTAATAATATCTTTCTCATCAACATCAGGAGTTTCTAGGGTATTAAATTGTGAGTCCAGCATTGTATCTTTAAAAAAATGTCCCTTACGCTTCTGAAGTCGCTCCTTGACAACATCCTTACTACCGCTGAGGAAAATAAAATGTATCCCAGCGTTATTTTGTCGCAGTATATCCCTGTAGTTTTTCTTAAGGGCAGAGCAGACCATCAATGAATTCGGGTTCGTGCGCAACATGGCATAAGCGGCCTGATTTAACGCCTGTAGCCAAGGTAAGCGATCATCATCATCAAGCGCTTGGCCATTCGCCATTTTATCCACATTATGGCGGGGATGAAGAAAATCACCATCAAGAGATGGAATATTCAATGCAGATGATAGTCTCTGCGCAACTGCGGATTTTCCACAACCAGACACGCCCATTAATATCCATAGTTGATGATTTTTATGTGGTTTTTCCGATATTATATGGCAGTCTGATGATGTTTTTTTTGCACTCATAGTGTTGCTCCTCTAATTTTTATTAAAAGATATTTAGGCAATGAACTCATCGCTAAGAAAGAAAACTAATTTAATATATGACTACGTTATTTGGTTATTTAGCTAGTTAGCGGTCTTACCGATTTTCTATTGATGAGCATTGGAGTAAAAAGATATTCTCTGATCGGTAATGAAGGCTCGGCAATTCTATTTATCAGTCGTCCCACCATTCGCTGCGCCATTTCTGCCAGCGGGGGCATAACGGACGTTAGAGCAGGGGAGCTAAGGTTAGATAACGAAATATTATCGATGCCAACCAATGATATATCGTCTGGAATACGTATACCCACAGCTTGCAAACCGACCATCAATCCGATTCCCAAAGCATCATTAATTGCTACAATTCCGTCAGGCAGTATAGGAAGCTTGATGATCCTAGGTGCCAATATTAATCCCAGCTCAAACATCTCAGTATCGCCATACTCGCTGCTGGCTTTACCTTCAATAATCCGAGACTGAAACGGCAAGTTTTGCTGACGTAGCTCAGACAGAAATCCATCAATCTTATGGCTACGGCTCAGTGTCAGCGTCGTCTCTGTGGCAAAAAATATATTTTTGCAGCCGCGCTCAGCGAGATGGCGTGTGGCTAAACGACCTGCTTCAATGTTATTCATTGAAACGCTATCAAAAATATGGGCATGGTTAGATATGCCATCAGGAGAATGATTATCATAGCTGACAATAACCATTCCTTTTTCAGCGGCGCGAATAAAATGGGTCTTCCTGATATCACTTGCTGCAACAATGATCCCGCGTACACCGTGTGAAAACATATCCTCAATGAATGCACGCTCCTCGTCCTCTTGGCGGTAAGAGTTTCCCAACAATACTCGATAACGAAATACTCTAGCGGCTAAATCCACTTCATGAGCTAATGCAGAAAAACTTGGATTAACAATAGAGGGTACCAGTAAGCCAAAAATCTTATTTTTTTCATCGCCAGCCGATGGCAGGCTCCTTGCTGGACGATAGTTGAGATCGCGTATTGCTTGTTCTATGCGTAACAACGTTTCTGTGCTCATTTGACTAACTCTATTATTCAGCACATTAGATACACTGCTGATAGATACTTTGGCTAGCCGAGCAACATCGCGAATATTTGCCATTAAATCTATCCCCTTATTTACTTCTTTCTGGCCATGTTCCTGATTCCCTAAACAGCAATCTATAAGGGATATATATTCCAAGCAAGCAGAAAGCGAATACATAAATAACTGAATAATACTTTTGTGAAAACTGTCATAACACTCGCGTTATGTTTACTAAACAACAGAGGAGATTTGATGATACGTGGGTTGAGTAGGGAGAAGACATAAAGACGCCATGGAGCCAAATGATCCTGAAGGAACAAAGCTACCTTGCCGAACGTTGCAGAGAAAGAAAAGAAAAGAAAACCATCAGGAACTTTCGGCGCGGATCAATCAAGCAAAAATCTGAGGCCACAATGTGAAAGCAGTGAATGCAGCAGTAAGACGTTAACGCGCGAAAGATAACTGGAGCCAGAATCGCTTAAGCCTGGAAGAACAAAGATGCAAAACCGACATGTCTAGTCTAGAGTTTGACGGACTGGCTAGGAGGAACGTCAGCATGGGTAACCATGACTAAAAACCTGTAAACTCCACCTAATGATACGTTTGTGCGCATAATGTATATTATGTTAAATTGAGTAAATGGAGCAAAAACCTACGCTGAGTGCCTTTCCACCCCTTTCCCCTGTCAGTTGATCCTGAGTCATCATGCGTGATGAATGATTATGTATCGGTAACATGCAGACATCGGTAATGATATGCATTCTTTGCGTTGCGCTGTTATCACCAACGCTCGGTCACCTCTTTGTGATTGCGCTACGTGAAGTCTGAGATTTAAAACGTAGAATTTTGCCCGTCAGATTTTGTCAGAAAAGCTCGGAAAGACTCAAAGCACTCTTACTTATTATCTTTTCCAAGCTTTATTGTACTATGGGTTTGCAGACGCCCGCAGTGCAAACTCCAGCGCATCTAAATCATTCGAGCTTAGCAAGGTTCTGACGCTTTCAAGCTCGTCTTCAGATCTGTCGTAAATATTTAACGCTAGAATTCTACCAATATCGGATTCAGAGAACCGGTATTTAAGTATTTTGGCGGGATTACCCCCGACAACCGCATAGTCTGGCACATCTTTCGTCACGATACTTCCAGCCGCGATGATGGCACCCTCGCCTACGGTAACGCCAGGCATAATCATGCAACGCATTCCCAGCCAACAACCATCGTTAAGAACCGTGTCACCGCGATGACGATATGTATCCGTTATTGTCTCCATAAAGGGATAAAGACTAATAAAATCCATGCAGTGATTATGATTACCGCCCATTAAAATAACGGACTCAGCACCAATGCAAACATAATCTCCGATTCTGAGTTTATCGATCTTGCCTAGCGGCTCCCAGCTTTGGCTAATCCTATCGCCGTGTAAATATCGAACAACCGACTTTTCAAATCCATTATCCCAGCAGTCACTGTAATAACTGTGAGTGCCGCTAACTAAAATGTTGGGATTCTTTACGGTCAGGTGTAGATATTCCAGTTTTGACCAATGCTTTTCTTTCATGACTCATCCTTCTATTAATAAGAGCCACGGAACGATTTTTCGTGGCAGTAATTACTCGTTCAGATAATTACTGCTATCAGAGATCCGGGGATGTTTCAGCAATGGCTGATATAGAAGATGCATAGGGATAAACAACCTGCTTTCAACGAGTATTGTTATAATATCAAGCTCGGACACGTTATAAAACCGTTCAGCATAGAGACAACGCTACCTGAAATCTGGAGTTTTAACAGTGTAGTGAGTGTAGTGATACACGAGATTTTACACAGCGCGATCACAGAAAAGCCCACTTTCGTGGGCCTATCTGCTTAATACTTAACGAAACGGCGGCTCATTGAACGTACGTAGCTTACGAGAATGAAGTTTATCGCCTTCGGCTCGCAGCAAATCAATCGCGCGGATGCCAATTTGTAAGTGTTCAGAAATGGCACCTTCGTAGAAATGATTTGCCTGTCCCGGCAGTTTGATCTCACCATGCAGCGGTTTATCAGAAACGCACAGTAATGTTCCGTACGGAACGCGGAACCGATATCCCTGAGCCGCAATCGTAGCGCTTTCCATATCAACCGCTACGGCGCGACTCAAGCTAAAACGCAGCGCTGATGCGGAAAAACGCAGTTCCCAGTTACGGTCGTCGGATGTAACAACGGTACCGGTACGCAAACGCTGTTTCACCTCTTCACCAGGCATCCCACTCACGGCTTTAGTAGCATCATATAGCGCGCGCTGAACTTCAGCGATGCTTGGGATTGGAATATCTGGGGGTAAAACCGCATCTAAAACATGATCATCACGGAGATAGGCATGCGCCAGTACATAATCGCCAATCGACTGACTTTCGCGTAACCCACCACAATGTCCAATCATCAGCCAAACATGCGGTCTTAACACCGCTAAGTGATCGCAAATTGTCTTGGCATTTGATGGACCTACACCGATGTTAACCAGTGTGATCCCCTGCCCGTTAGCCGAAATCAGATGGTACGCTGGCATCTGATGTTTCTTCCACGCTAAGTCAGACGTGGTCTTTTCTGGATCTGCCGTTTCGGCCGTAATATAGCTTCCACCGGCGCAGGAAAGTGCTTCATACGGGCTGTTAGGATCAAGAATTTGTTCGCATGCCCAGCTGACAAACTCATCGACATAGCGACTATAGTTGGTGAACAAAATATAAGGCTGAATATGTTCCGCAGGCGTACCGGTATAATGTTTGAGTCGAGCGAGCGAGAAATCTGTCCGCAGCGCATCAAAATGTGAAAGTGGGAAGAAATCGCCGCCGGTCTCCAAACCATCGGTGATCCCATCACCAATTTGTGCTAAATCGGTGGTAGGGAAATGCTGCGCCAACCCTGCGGTCATGGTTCTGTCGAGGATGAGGTCGGAACCATCAATAACAAATGGATATGGCATCTCTTGTTGTGACGGTGTCACTTCAAAGCTAGCGCCATACTCCGTTTCTAGCAGCGTTAACTGTTCTGAAAGATACTCTCTAAACAGGGCTGGACGTGCAATCGTGGTGCTGTACTGACCGGTGCGAGAAAAGCGCCCATAGGCGCGAGTTCGCAGATGATCGCGGAATTTTCCGTCCCAACTTACGCTCAGCTGTGGATAGGCAAACAACCCTTTTGCTCTTGCACCAACATCCGGTAGCTTACCATCGCTGATGTAATCACTGATGGCGGTACGCAAGGCCGCCAGCGCTGACTCATACAGTGCTTCGAGTCGATCAAGTGCTTCGGATGCCGTGAGATGCATTGTCTCTTGTGATTTATTCAAAATATCCCCTTAATGACTCGCAAAGCTGTGGTTAAAACAGTATGGCGCATCCACCCATTTATTCAGGCTGATGTTTATTCTGCAGGCTCATTATGCAGCAACCAGCGACGCATTAGGCCTGCTAATTGTTGTCTTTCATCTGCGCTGAGTGGCTCAAGGATCTGCTTTTCATTCTGCACATGGTGCTCAAGTGCTCTATCTATCACCTTTAACCCTTCTTCGGTCAGCCCAATTTTACAGCTGCGTTTGTCATGTTCATTGGGCTGTTTGAACACGAGCCCTCGTGATTCCAGCCGCTCCAGTCGCACTGACATCGCGCCTGATGAAAGCATTACCGTCTGATAAAGATCGGTAGGAGTAATCAGTTCACCACTTCTTCGCAACGTGGCCAAAATATCAAACTCGATAGTATCCAAACCATGCTGTTCATAAACCAGGGTCACTTTGCTTGATAAAAGCTGTCCCATGCGGGCCATGCGGCCAATGATCCCCATTGGGGAACAATCGAGGTCCGGTCGTTCACGCTGCCATTGTGCAATGATTTTATCTACGTGATCTTGTTCCATCGCCACCCTCCTATATGTCTTTTTAAAAAGATACTTGTTTTATTGTACTTTTGCCACTAACTTATCTTTTACAAAAGTAACTTTTCAAAAAGACATATATGAATATACTCATCGCTTTTATGGTTCCGTTGCTCTGGGGAAGTACCTACGCCGTTGTCGGTTACTTTCTACAAGATATATCACCGGTATGGATAGCCGTCTTTAGAGCCCTACCGGCTGGCCTTTTGTTGTTGCTTATCCATCGCGCGTTGCCACCGCTGAGGTGGAACCGAATGCTGGCAATAAGCCTATGTAATATATCTTTTTTCTTTGTTCTTTTGTTTATTGCGGCACACCGCTTACCGGGATCGGTTGCGGGAACGCTAGGAGCCACATTACCGTTGATGGTGTTGTTATTGCAATGGGTGCAAGAGGGAAAAAAACCTGCATTATCAAAGCTTGGCCTTGCCTTATTAGGATTATTTGGCGTGGTGCTATTGCTAAATCCATCGGCTAACCTTGACCCTATCGGCGTAGCAGCCGCGTTGCTCGGGACTCTGCTCATGGCGCAAACCTCACTATGGATAGCACGCTGGCCAACTCACGATCAGCTTGGACTTGCCGCTTGGCAGCTTTTTCTGGGGGGAGTTATTTTGTTGCCGTTCGCGTTTATGTTTGCGGGTGCTCCGGCGCTGCCTACGCCGAAAACGTGGGTAGGTTTAATCTGGCTGGTCGTTTGCAACACGGCATTCGCCTACTGGTGCTGGACTCGATCTGTAAGCCTGCTCGGTCCACACACCATGTCGATGATTTCGCTGTTCAATCCGGTTACCGCTGTTCTACTCGGTTCTATCTTCCTCAGCGAGAGGCTATCTATCACACAATGGAGCGGCATTGCATTAATATTTATCTCCATCCTGTTGATGAAGGTAATTAAGACGAAACCTGTTGTGCTCTAGTGCCCTTTTTCATGGCGCCATAATGAAAATAGCCCTCTATTGTTACGGTTCGTCACACAAATGCCACATGGAAATGCTATACATAAAGAGTAGTCATTCATTCCTCTCTGAGGTGTTATATGAATACTTTTGGTTTGACTCGAACCTATGCAGGAATATTGATTGTCGAAAACTGTCGCTGTGCGCAGTACGATCATATTGAGGAGAACTTCCACCTAGCCGTGCAGAAATATAGCTATTTGGTGCGGCCTGGAGAACATATCGATGGGCCAGAATGGGTGAATCGAATTCAGCAACGAGGATCAAACCACAATATTGACCACCTTCTTGCGGCTATTTTAGCCATGATGCATAGTGACCCAGAAATCGAACATGAATGTGTTTACTACTAATCTTATGTGGAGCTTTAGCTCTTATCATGGCGCGCTAAAGCTCCTCTTATTACCGCACGTTAATTCACTTTTTTAGCTAGCATGGTCGCAAAGCGCATTTTAATGCGATTACCATTGGCATCGATGCGATGTAATTCCCCCACGTCTTCGTTATATTTTGCAAACTCCCAGCCCGCATAGTAATTACGCAGTTCATCCGGTTTGAACGTAAACGAGAATGGTACGCTGCACGGGTAGTCTGGGCTGTCTACAGCCGCAACAATCAGGTTGTAGCCGCCGACGCGGGTGCTAGCCTGCATGTTGTCGATAATGGCAGGAATTTGTTGCCGATCGAGAAACATAAAAACCACGGTGGAGAGGATGAAGTCATATTCTCCGCTAAAACGCTGGGTGTTGAGATCGACTTCATGGGCTGAGATATTCACCAGCCCTTCTGCCTGAATAACCTCATTCAGGCTCGCGATGCTCATCGGATTTTTATCCCATGCGGTGACGTCAAAACCTTTTGAATTTAAATACAGCGAATTACGACCGCGACCACAGCCGAGATCTAACGCTTTACCCACCGGAACAATTTTAGCGGCGTTTAACACTTCTGAATGCGTGGCTGTCAGCTGATATTTGCGAGTGTAATAATCGCCATCACGAGCGGTAGTGTTGTTATCTGAGTTCATTAGGGTATCCATATCAATTACCAGAATTAATCGGGTAATTATCCCTCATTCTGTCGATAAATGCTTCCCTGCGTAGGCAAGTTCACCATTCCATGACAACCTCACGGAAAAAAAATTATTAACCCCGTAGCCGCAGTAAACACTAGGCCTGACTCTCGGCATGATATTTATATCTAGCACACCAATAGTCAGGCCCCTACCATTTCTCTAGACGTTGAACTGGCCTACCGCCCCCACCAAATCATTCGCCTGAGACAATAACGCCCCCGAGGCTGCGGTTGACTCTTCGACCAGCGCCGCGTTCTGCTGCACCATGGTATCAAGGTGAGTGACGGCTTTGTTGATCTCATTGATGCCACGCATTTGCTCATCGGCCGCGTTGGTGATTTCAGACATAATTGCCGTCACTGCCGAAACACTGGTGACAATATCGGTCATGGTATCGCTGGTTTGGCGTACCTGCGTTGACCCTGATGACACACTGCGCACCGTTGATTCGATCAGCGTTTTAATCTCTTTCGCCGCCTGAGCACTACGCTGCGCCAAGGTACGAACCTCGCCTGCAACCACAGCGAAACCACGACCTTGCTCACCGGCTCTAGCCGCTTCCACCGCCGCGTTTAACGCCAGAATATTGGTTTGGAAAGCGATGCCGTCAATCACACCGGTGATATCACCAATTTTACCGGAGGCCGTTTCAATGGACTGCATGGTGTTGATCACCTTAGCGATCGCTTCTCCACCGCGCGAGGCATCGGCTGATGCCGATTGTACTGCGCTGTTAGCCTGCTTAGCTGCGCCAGCGGATTGAGCCACCGTAGAGGAAATTTGTTCCAGCGCGGCGGACGTCTGCTGCAGATTTGCCGCAGCGGATTCGGTTCTGCTTGAGAGATCTTGGTTCCCTGAAGCAATCTCATTGGCCGCTACACGTACAGATTCGCTGCTGTTGCGGATTGTTTTCATCACCGCACTGAGCTTATCGACAAAGCGGTTAAAGGCACCGGCGATTTGCGATACCTCATCTTTGCCGTCCGTAGGTAAGCGCTGGGTCAGATCTTCGGTACCGGAGCTGATCGCATCCATGGCATCTCGAATGCGGATAAGCGGTTTTAGCGCGCGCTGGGCAATCACGCCAATGATGACGGCAGCAATCACGATAAGCACTAACAGCGTGACTAACGAGGTTGTCAGCAGAGAGCGCATACCCGCCGTAGCCTCAGTTTTATCCATTGCTACCACGGTAAACCATGACGTTCCCGCTACAGGCTGAGCCAGTAGAAGTTTTACGCTACCGCTAATTTCTGATTCAATCGGCGTGCGGGCATTCAGCAAGCGTGATAAATCCAAGGTCGGCGCAATACTTCGAAGCGACTTTTGAGTCAGGGATTCATCCGGATGCGCCATAATGTTGCCTTCGGAATCAATCAACATGCCGAAACTGCTGTCGGTTAGATGAATTGAACGAACGTTTTCGATTACGCTGTCCATCGTCACATCCCCCTCGACGACCCCTTTAAGCACCCCATTTTCAATACTAGGTGCCGCAAAGGTAACCACCATTTTCTTGGTGTTAACGTCAATATAGGGCGCGGTAATAATTGGTTTACCTGCTTTTACTGCTTGTACATACCAAGGCCGAGTTGTTGGATCATAGCCTTCGGGGACGCTGTTAGGTACCGATGAAATATCAATTTTATTCGGATAACCAATATCGATTCCCATAAAGTTACCGCCGTTGGCAACCTGCACCATCAAAGGCATCGGATCTGGAGAAGTAACGTGCGGCGTCAACGATGCTACCAGATGGCTTTTGCTAGCCACCCAATCGGCGATAGCACGGTTGTGACTGGATGAAACGGCTTCAAGGGTACTGTCTATCGCGCTGTTATTGTATTTATTCGCGATGGAATAGTTGAGATAGGTGTTAATACTGAGAGAGCAAATAACAATGGCGGTGGAGGCTGCCAGAATACGTGAACGGATAGAGTCGAACATGATTGCTTGCCCTGATTAGAAGAGAGATATGCCAGACTTATGTTTTTTATTAAAACAGCTCACTAAATAACGGCCTCAAAAATTAAAACTTGAGTTATTTACACTATAAATAAATTAAACCATATTAATCAGCAGAGTAACCGATCTCACTCATTGCTGCTTTCCCGTCGTCCTATCACCTATAAATCCTGAGCATTTAGCAGTATGATGCTCCGCACTGCTCTATTTTCTCCATTCTCCTAACTTAGTAAGCGCAATGAATAAAACTCCTGTTTCCCGTAAAACCGCATGGTTAAGGGTGATTACCCTTGCGGTGGCTGCCTTTATTTTCAATACCACCGAATTTGTCCCCGTTGGTTTACTGTCGGATATCGCGGCCAGTTTCTCGATGAGCACCGCGCAAGTGGGTCTGATGCTGACTATTTACGCATGGGTGGTTGCGCTGATGTCTCTCCCGTTCATGCTGATGACCAGCCAGATGGAGCGGCGTGGGCTGCTGGTGAAAATATTCGTGCTGTTTATTGTCAGCCATGTGCTTTCGGTGGTGGCTTGGAATTTCTGGATTTTAGTGATTTCACGAATCGGCATTGCGCTTGCCCATGCGGTATTTTGGTCTATCACCGCCTCTCTGGCGATTCGCTTGGCCCCAGCGGGGAAAAAGGCGCAGGCGCTGAGCTTGTTGGCGACGGGTACTGCGTTAGCGATGGTTTTAGGGCTGCCGCTCGGGCGAATTATCGGGCAATACTTAGGCTGGAGAACCACGTTTTTGGTCATCGGTATCTTGGCCACGATAACGCTAATCTGCGTACTCAAACTGCTGCCTAAGCTGCCAAGCGAACATTCAGGCTCGTTGAAAAGCATCCCGATTCTCGCTCGTCGCCCAGCGCTGCTGTGCTTATATGCTTTAACCGTGATTGTGGTGACGGCACACTACACGGCCTACAGCTACATCGAACCCTTCATCCAAACCGTGGCATCCATGAGCCAAGGTTTTGCCACCATGTTGCTATTGATACTCGGCGCGGCAGGGATTATCGGCAGCGTGCTGTTTAGCATGTTGGGTAATAAACACCCTACTGCACTCATCATTGGCGCCATTGTGCTGCTGGCCTTAAGCCTGTTGCTGTTGTTGCCTGCCGCCGCGAGCCCTCTGTGGATTGCCCTGCTTTGCGTCGTTTGGGGCGTGGCCATTATGACCATCGGTTTGGGAATGCAGGTAAAAGTTCTCGCGATGGCGCCGGATGCGACCGATGTTGCCATGTCGCTTTACTCGGGCATCTTTAATATCGGCATTGGCGCAGGCGCTTTGCTAGGAAATCAGATCAGTATTCATTTCAGCATGGCAAACATTGGCTATATTGGTGCAGCACTGGCGTTAGTTTCTTTGCTGTGGTGCGTGTTTATTTTCCGCCGCTATGCCGAAGTAATGGCTAAAGGCTATTAATACTGACTGGATGGGGAGCGTATGATTTTATCGGCTTTGAAGGCGCAGAACTATGCGTTAGCACTGGATACGGCAGAAGCAGAGTTATCTATTAACCCCAATTTAGCGTTGAACCACTATTATGCGGCATGGGCGTGTGATGGTTTGGGGCAAGAGAACCGGGCAATTCCTCATTATGAAAAGGCTATTGCCCTGGGATTGCCCGACGCTGATTTAAAAGAGGCTTATTTAGGGCTTGGCAGTACCTATCGCGTGACTGGCAATTACCAGCAGGCCTATGATCTTCTCACTCAGGCCGTGGCGCATTTCCCAAACGACCGTGCGCTACAGGTGTTTTATGCGCTGGCAAAATACAGCATGGGCGATGCAAAAAGTGCGCTGCGTGACACCCTGTTGCTACTCACTAGCACCACACAGGACGACACGATTCTAGCTTATCGCAAAGCGATCGATTTTTACGCACAAGATTTGGACTTTATCAGCGATTAGTGCCGTTTTGACGGGCTTCTCCCGCCGTTTGCAGCTGGCATTCCAACATGGCGCACTCAACCGCCTTAGCCAGTTTTTGCAAACCTTGGTCGACTTTAATGAACCTTACCTAATGAAAAAGAACAGGAATGCCAATGCTGTCATTATTCCTGTTACCCATTTCCATTTTTGGGATTTCTCAAAATAAAAAAAGACTATCTGGGATATGAAGATAAAGAACAATATTAGTCCGCCAAAAATTTTCCCATTATCACTACTACTAGTATTAAGTGAACCTTGAGGAAGCGTCGGATCCATATCGTATACAACGTCGTATTTATCTACCATAGATAAATAAATAGTTAACATGCACAGTAGATAAAAAAGAATAAATACAATCCTAATAAATTTATTCATGACGCCATGCTCCTATTACCAGACCAGTCTATTAACGTGTTGCCAATTTTTGACAACAAAATCAACATGTCACGAATCCGCTTTGGTATGGCCCCGCTTCAATTCGTTGTGCTAATAAGTCGTCTAGGTGTTGATAGCGCGTCATTGTGACCCCTTAATAGTCATGGGTATTACTCAAGCCTCTCCCGTTTGTGGAGAGGCTTGAGCCGAGCACACAGATTGGCAAGTGTCTAACGACGAACTTTAGCTTTTGTGGCGCTGGCTGATTTGCTTGGCAACGTTTTCATCAATTCTTCAGGTGAAACTGATGCAACAACGCTGCCTGGAAGCGGCATCTTCAAAATGTGATTTTTAATTTTGCCGATCACATGCATTTCACACGGTTTACAATCAAATTTGAGCGTTAGCACTTCATCCTGATGGATTAACTGCATTGGTGATGCGCGCCCTTTTACCCCTTGCACACCTTTGGCCTGTTTAGGACACAAATTAAACGCGAAACGCAGACAGTGTTTGGTAATCATCACCGGAACGTCACCTTTCTCTTGATGTGCCTCATAGGCGGCATCAATCAGCTGGACGCCGTAGCGCTGGTAAAATTCACGGGCTTTATGATTGTAAACGTTAGCTAAAAACGTCAGGTGTGTTTCGGGATAAACCGGTGCTGGTTTCGAAACTGCTTTACGATGACCGCGCTGATACGCATGTAAACGCGCCTCTGTCAGCATATCGATAGTTTCGCGCCGCAGCTGATTGAGCAAACCATTAGGCACAAAATATGCCGTAGGCAGATTGATTTCGATCCCCTGAGAAAAATAGATGCTCTGCCCGAGTTTTGCCAAACCGTCATGCAAATTGCTAAAGGCTTTTTCTGGCTGCTTGGCCACGTCGAAGTCACCTGCTAATGTTTGGGTTACGCTAACGCCGTCTGCAGCGGTTGCGGTTAACATTAGTTGTTTTTCATTACCTTCTAGACGCAGTTTGACACCGATGCGTCGCTCACTCGACGTTTTCAGCAACGCTTGTTGCCAATTGTGGTCTAGATTGCGGTTCAGCGGATGATGCGGACGAATATTTTTCAACGCATCCAGCATTTCGTTAGGCCATACGCGGAAGCTATTGGCCGCGATTTTTTCCACTTTACTCGCACGAAAACCGACGATATCGCGCTTAATCAATACGTTCAAACCATCGCCATTAGTCAGTGGTTCGGTCACGCTGACATCGATATGATCTTTACCAACCTTCAGGATTTCACCCATCGGCAAACCCACGAATTTTGGCGAATCAAACGCGCCGATATCCATTTTGCGCTGATTGACAAAGTAATCAGTGCTGCCACGGTGAAAAGTTTTATCTGGGGACGGCACGAAGAAATGCTCGGTGCGCCCCATGGATGCCGGCGCCAACTCTGGACGTTCGTTCATAATCGCGTCGAGGTGCTGGCGATAATAAGCTGTGATATTTTTCACATAGCTCATATCTTTGTAACGCCCTTCAATCTTGAAAGAGCGAACGCCAGCATCAATCAATGCGATGAGATTTTGGCTCTGATCGTTGTCTTTCATCGACAGCAGATGTTTTTCATAGGCGACCACGCGCCCCTGATCGTCTTTCAACGTATAGGGTAAACGGCATGCCTGAGAGCAGTCGCCTCGGTTTGCGCTGCGCCCTGTCTGGGCATGAGAAATGTAGCATTGCCCTGAGTAGGCAACGCACAGCGCGCCATGGATGAAAAACTCCACGGTCGCATCGATGCTATCACTAATATTTTTAATCTGACTTAGGTTAAGCTCACGCGCTAAAACGATCTGCGAGAAGCCCACATCAGATAAAAATTTGGCCTTTTCTACGCTGCGAATATCGGTTTGCGTACTGGCATGCAGTTCAATTGGCGGGATATCCAACTCGAGGATGCCGAGATCTTGCACGATCAGTGCGTCGACGCCGGCGTCATACAGTTGATGAATTAACCGGCGTGCGGGCTCTAATTCTGCATCATGCAAAATGGTGTTGAGCGTCACAAAAATTTTTACGCCATACCGATGGGCAAAAGTGACTAACTCAGCAATATCACTCAGCGAGTTGCCTGCATTATGACGTGCGCCGAAATCCGGCCCGCCAATATAAACGGCGTCTGCGCCGTGCAAAATAGCCTCACGCGCAATAGCAACATCGCGCGCAGGGCTGAGGAGTTCAATTTTATTCTTGTGGGATACGTCGCTTCGTAGCATGGATTAACCGTCTTGGTGAAAAGGCGAAAACGTGGCTATTGTAGTCTGGAATTTTCACTTCACAAGGAAACCTCACCCACATTGAGTGATTCTTTTCAGATATTTTCCAATTCAGCTCAATAATCAAAAAACAGCCAGATATATCTCATAGGGGCTAAAATCGAGTGACCACGTTTGCTTACATTTTACTTTTGGCTTTTTAACGTATTGCAGCGTGCCGTTGAACAAAAATAAATTTTTAAACCAATTATTAATATTGCATTTAGTGAGTGGTGAAGATATTTATTCATTTGCGACAATTTATTAACGTATTTTTTTTAAGACTGCCGCTAGGCCGCTCCAGCTATGAGTTTCACACCAGCCCGTAAAGGGGAATCCAAAAAACCGACCTCCATTTTATTTGCTATTCATTAACATGAAAAACAAGTAACACAAATAAATACAACATACACATCTCTTTGTTGTGACGTTGTCACATAAAACAAACTCAATTTCGGTCACATTTCCTAAAGTTATGTCTACTTAAACGTCAAATTATCGTTTGGATCAACAACAGGGTTTATTCTCTCCCCTAAAAGATGTTAAAATTGACCAATATCAATATTGCTTGGGCATTACCTATGATTCCGGAAAAGCGCGTCATTCGTCGTATCCAGTCTGGCGGTTGTGCGATCCATTGTCAGGATTGCAGCATTAGCCAGCTGTGCATTCCTTTTACTCTCAATGAGCACGAGCTGGATCAGCTTGACAACATCATTGAGCGTAAAAAGCCGATTCAGAAAGGTCAGGCGTTATTTAAAGCCGGTGATGAGCTGAAATCGCTGTATGCCATTCGCTCCGGAACCATTAAGAGCTACACCATCACCGAGCAAGGTGATGAACAAATTACGGCTTTCCACCTTGCAGGCGATCTGGTGGGATTTGATGCTATCGGTAATCAGCAGCATCCAAGTTTTGCTCAGGCACTCGAAACCTCAATGGTTTGCGAGATCCCGTTTGAGACTCTGGACGATCTGTCGGGCAAAATGCCAAGCCTGCGTCAGCAGATGATGCGTCTGATGAGCGGTGAGATTAAAGGTGACCAGGACATGATCCTGCTGTTATCCAAGAAAAACGCCGAAGAACGCTTGGCGGCTTTTATCTACAATCTCTCCCGCCGTTTTGCTCAACGTGGTTTCTCTCCACGTGAGTTCCGTTTGACCATGACACGTGGTGATATCGGTAACTATCTGGGACTGACTGTTGAAACCATCAGCCGTCTGCTGGGACGTTTCCAAAAAAGTGAAATTTTAAGTGTGAAAGGTAAATACATCACCATCCAAGATGTTGATGCGCTTTCGCTGTTGGCTGGCAATCCCCGCTCAACCAACGAGTAATGGTTCAGATAGTTTTCTGAATGATATTAACCCGGGTCACTAATTTCTAACGGATTTTTTCCGATTAGTTGATCCGGTTCTCTTCTATTCCCTACTTTGTTTTCCCATGATGGTTTACTCTTAATCTGTAAGGCCTATTGTTGTATTTGTCCCTTGGACGATAAAACAGTGCAATGCACACATTATTTGGGTTAGCGAGGAGGCGGTATGGCGAAGTATCAGAATCTTCTGGTGGCTATTGATCCCAATCAGGATGATCAACCGGCGTTGCGCCGCGCTGTTTATCTGGTCCAGCGAAATGGCGGACGCATTACGGCATTTCTGTCTATCTACGATTTTTCCTACGAAATGACGACCTTGCTCTCGCCCGATGAGAGAATGTCGATGCGACAAGGTGTTATCAGTCAACGCTCTGCTTGGATCAAAGAGCAGTGTCGTTACTATCTGGAAGCGGGTGTGCCTATCGAAATCAAGGTGGTCTGGCATAACCGTCCATTCGAAGCCATTATTCAAGAAGTGATTAGCGGCAAATACGATTTACTGCTGAAAATGGCACATCAGCACGATCGCTTAGAATCCGTGATTTTCACCCCCACCGACTGGCATTTGCTACGTAAATGTCCTTGCCCTGTTTGGATGGTAAAAGATCAGCCTTGGCCACAGAACGGCACGGCTCTGGTGGCGGTGAATCTATCAAGCGAAGAACCCTACCACGATCCGCTTAATATTAAATTAGTGAAAGAATCACTCGAACTGGCAGAGCATGTTGACCATACCTCTTTGCATTTGGTCGGTGCTTATCCTGTAACGCCAATTAACATTGCTATCGAACTACCTGACTTTGATCCGAGCATTTATAATGACGCCATCCGTGGGCAGCATCTGCTCGCGATGAAAGCGCTGCGTCAGAAGTTTGGTATGAAGGAAGAATGCACTCACGTAGAGAAAGGCTTACCTGAGGAAGTGATCCCTGATGTGGCAGAGCATCTGAACGCTGGCGTTGTTGTTTTAGGTACTTTAGGCCGCACAGGCATTTCCGCGGCATTTATTGGTAATACCGCTGAACATGTTATCGACCATCTGAAATGCGACTTGTTAGCTATTAAACCGGATGGTTTCCAGTCGCCCGTAGAACTGGACGACGACGATGAACATGATGATGAATGAGTACAGATAGAACTCTATCAAAACCTCCGTTTTACGGGGGTTTTTGATTACCTACGCTTGCCTTCCCTACGCTGTTCAGCGCAGTTGATTCTTTGAGATACCATATACCGCGTTAGTTAACTATTTTCTGCGAAGTTAAAGACGATCTCTTTTTTATAGCTTACAATGTATGTTGTAACTAAATGACGATAGAAAAAGGTGCACTATGTCTGCTAACCATGTCATTGATCGAATGAACGTTTGCTTCCACCAGCTTGAGCAAGGCCTAATTGAAATCGATGCCGTTCTTAAATCGCTCACGCCGTTGCAAGCGAACGTCTTTCAATTGCCCGATATCGAAAAAGGAAAAGAGCACGATGAAGTCACCCACATTAGCGTTATCCCTTGCTCCGGTGAAGCCGCATTTGATGCAGGATTACAGCATTTTCGCCGTCTGTTCATTCACCATCATGCACAGCATATCAGCAGCAAAGCCGCTGTTCGCCTTCCCGGCGTGCTCTGCTACTCTGCCACCTATTCGCAGGTGAAATCCACCAGCGCCCTTATTAGTGAGGTTAACCAGCTAAAAAAACAGTTGGAGAAGATCATTGCCGTAGAGTCCGGTCTCCCCCCCGAGCAACGCTTTGAGTTCGTTCACGCGCACCTTAAAGGCTTAATTACACTGAGCGCCTATCGTTCGCTAACGGTATTACATAACCCAACCACCGTACGTTTTGGTTGGGCAAATAAGAGCGTCATCAAAAATATGCAGCGCGATGAGGTCATCGCTCGCTTAGAGAAAAGTTTAACCGCCAACCGTTCTGTTCCCCCCTATTCTCGCGAACAATGGGCTGAGCTGGTGAGTCAAGAATTAGAAGATGTCATGCGTTTGCCTGAAGGGGCTAAGCTGAAGATAAAGCGGCCGGTAAAAGTTCAGCCCATTGCACGCGTTTGGTATCAGGAAGAACAAAAACAGGTACAGCATCCTTGTAGTATGCCGTTGATTTCCCTAACGGATGAGTTTAGCGAGACACCGGTTCCCTTGCTGGGCGATTTAGGTGACTACGACGCGGACAATATTCAGGTAAAACATCGCCCGCGCGCGAAAAAGCTTGAGCTCCTGATACCTCGCTTGCATCTTTATCGAGAGCTGGATTAAAGTGACAACGTCACGGAGGTATCATGATCTAATGGTGCTCCCCACCATGTCTTGTGGTCTAACCCATTCGTCAAACTGAGCCGCCGTAACATAGCCCAGCATCAAGGCTGACTCTTTGAGGGTTAATCCCTCGTGGTGAGCCTTTTTAGCAATTTCAGCCGCTTTATCATAGCCAATATGGGTGTTGAGCGCGGTGACTAACATGAGAGACTCATTTAATAACTGATTGATTCGAGGCCGATTAGGTTCAATTCCACGGGCGCAGTGTTCGTTAAAGCTTTCTATTCCATCGGCGAGCAGGCGCACGGATTGTAAAAAGTTATGAATAACCAGAGGTCGAAAAACGTTGAGTTCAAAGTTCCCCGAAGCACCTCCGATATTCACCGCGACATCATTCCCCATCACCTGAGCACAAAGCATAGTAACGGCTTCACACTGAGTCGGATTCACCTTGCCCGGCATGATGGAACTGCCTGGTTCGTTTTCAGGAATACTAATTTCGCCGATGCCACAACGTGGCCCAGAGGCAAGCCAGCGAACATCATTGGCTATTTTCATCATCGATGCGGCTAGGCCTTTTAGCGCGCCGTGAGCCTGTACCAAACCGTCACAGCTGGCCAAAGCCTCAAACTTATTCGGTGCAGTCACAAAATCACAGCCACTCAGTTGTGCGATCGCTTTTGCCACCCGCACAGCATATTCAGGATGCGTATTAAGTCCAGTTCCAACCGCAGTCCCTCCCAAAGCCAGCTCATAAAGGTGTTCAAGTCCGTATTCAATATGCTTTTTGCTGTGTACAAGCATCGCAACCCAGCCTGAGATCTCTTGCCCGAGCGTTAATGGCGTTGCGTCCTGTAAATGCGTGCGACCGATTTTCACGATGTGGCGAAATTGGTCTGATTTTTCCTGCAAGGTTTGTATCAATACATCCATCTGCGGCAAAAGCTGCTGACGGATTGCCACCACCGCCGCCACGTGCATCGCGGTTGGAAATACATCATTCGAGCTCTGACTTTTATTCACGTCATCATTGGGATGAACTTTACGCTCATTGCCACGTTCTCCGCCCAATAATTCACTGGCGCGATTCGCCAGAACTTCGTTCATGTTCATATTGCTTTGCGTACCCGAACCGGTTTGCCATACCGCGAGCGGAAATTCTTGATAACGAAAACCATCAATAACTTCCTGCGCAGCCTGCATGATCGCTTCGGCTTTCTCCTCGCTTAATAAGCCAAGATCTAGATTCACCTGCGCAGCCGCTTTTTTTACCACCGCCAACGCATCAATTAACGCCTGCGGCATTTTCTCCACCGAAATACGGAAATGTTCCAATGAGCGCTGCGTTTGAGCTCCCCACAACCGCGCCTGAGGAACATCAATATCGCCCATAGAGTCTCGTTCAACGCGCATAGCTGTCATATTTTCTCCTTGGTTATAAATACCAAACTCCGGTGAATGGTTAGCTTATTTAATGAGTATAGCTTTATATCAACTGGTTAGAATGTGAGAGCTCGTCTAATTTCTTACATCAATATCCTTGCGTCAGGTGCGCTATCTCCTGTTTACTTACCACAATCACTTTATATCGCTTTAACTTCACCTTAGGTTGATACCAATGCAAAAGATGATCAATGCCGTACAAAACTATGCTTGGGGTAGTCACGACGCACTCAGCAATCTTTATGGTTTCCCAAATCCAGACAATAAACCCATGGCAGAGCTATGGATGGGCGCGCACCCGCTAAGTAGCTCCATGGTTTTAGATAAAAATGGCCATAAAGTGTCGCTACGTGACGAAATCGCCAAGGATCTGAATGGAAATTTAGGGAATGCGGTGGCAAAACGCTTTGGAGAGCTGCCATTTTTGTTCAAAGTACTCTGCGCAGCACAACCTCTCTCGATTCAAGTACATCCAAGCAAACATGCAGCCGAAGAAGGCTTTGCGCGTGAAGAGTCAGCTGGAATTGCAATTAACGCCGCAAATCGTAATTACAAAGATCCTAACCATAAGCCTGAATTGGTCTATGCCTTAACACCATTCAAAGCAATGAACGGGTTCCGCGAACTGACTGAAATCGCGCAATTGCTACAACCCGTCGCTGATGCTCACCCAGATATCGCGCAATTTATCCAGCATCCCGATGAACAGCATCTCGCCGCGTTGTTCGGGAATTTGTTGAGTATGACGGGCGAACAAAAAGCCCATGCACTTAGCGTACTTGCCGAGGCGCTGAACCATCAACAAGGTTCAGCGTGGGACGCTATCCGCAGTATCGCTCAGGTCTATCCGGACGATAGCGGACTGTTCTCGCCATTGCTGCTCAACACCATTGAGTTAACCCCTGGGCAAAGTATGTTTCTGTATGCCGAGACGCCGCATGCCTACTTAAACGGCGTAGGGTTAGAGATTATGGCTAACTCCGATAACGTGTTGCGCGCAGGCCTAACGCCAAAATATATCGATGTCCCAGAACTGCTGGCCAACGTGAAATTTGTACCTAAACCGGCGAATTCACTGCTGACGACGCCTATTATCACTGGTAACGAAACGCGCTTCCCTATTCCCGTGGAAGACTTTGCCTTTGCCGTACACACGCTAACCGACGCACCACAGTCTTTAGCGCAAGAGAGTGCCGCAGTGCTGTTCTGCATCGAGGGCGAAGCAACATTAAGCAAAGGTGAGCAGCGTATTACGTTAGCACCGGGAGAGTCTTGCTATCTTCCTGCGAATGAGTCACCGGTGATCGCCCAAGGTCATGGGCAGTTGGCTCGTGTATTTAACGAACTCTGAGCACATAAGAGGATAAACGAGGCTAAAACCCTCTTTAGAAAATTCTCTTTTCTTAGCTAATTCAGATTAGTATTTGCTAATTGGCGTTGTTTACCGCCACAATAAAAACGCCTGCGGGCGTTTTTTGTTTATGCTCGCCACAAATTTTTTGATACGCCGTTGATGGGACATCTCCCTGCGGCAGCACATTCAAGGCTTAAGGAAGAACTTAATATGAAAAAATCAGCTGTCGCGGTCGCGGTCATCGTGGTTTTAGGTGCCGCTTGGACCGGAGCCTCTTGGTATACCGGCAAGCTCATTGAGCAACGAATGACGACTGAGGTCGAGAACGTTAATAGCCAGCTCAACAACTATTTCCCTAAAGCGGGTTTAAAACTCAGCTACGAAGACTATAACCGTCACCTGTTCTCCACCGATGTGCGCTATATTCTGCAAAACGATCCGAGCTTCAAAGGCGAGCCAAGCCTCAAAGCCGGTGAGCAGATTGTCCTGAAAGAAACCATTACTCACGGCCCCTTCCCGCTAGCACAGCTCAAGAACTTCAACTTTGTTCCGAGCATGGCGTCTGTACATACCGAATTAGAAAACACGCCTGCGGTAAAAGTGCTGTTTGATGCCACTAAGGGTAAATCGCTGGTCGATGCTGATACCCGCATCGCCTACAACGGCGATACGCAATCGAAAATTACGCTCATTCCTGTCGATTACGCAAAAGATAAAATTTCGGTGAAATTTGACGGTGCAGTAATTAACGCAGATGTAGCTAAAGATCTTTCCACGCTGAAATTCGATATGAACAGCGATAACGTCGTGATCTCTGCGCCAAATGAGATGAGCCAGCAAGAGCAAATCACTCTGCAAGGTTTCACGATGGAAAGTGATAGCCATCGCGGCAAGTTCGATCTGAATATTGGCTCACAGAAAATGAATGCCAAGCATCTGTCGGTGTCTGTCGATGGTAAAGAGTCGGCAGTGTTAGATGGCTTCAAGCTAGACGCTAACATGGGCGAGGATGATAAAAACCTCAATGGCGTTTTGAACTACACACTCGATGCACTAAAAATCAGCGGCAAAGATTTTGGTCAGGGCGCATTAACGCTGAAATTTAACGGTGTTGATGGTAAAGGATTGAAAACCTTTGCCTCACAGTACAATGATTTTATCAATCGCCAACTGGCCCAAGGCGATGACCTCGATCCTGATGTATATCAACAAGAATTAGCGGCATTGGTTGAAAAGAACATGCCAGCCCTGCTCGCCGGTAATCCAACGCTGAATATACAACCACTAAGCTGGAAGACCTCTCAGGGTGAAAGCCAGTTTAGCTTGGATCTCAACTTAGTGAATCCTCAACCTCAAGCAGAAACCGCCGACGAACCACTGATGTTGCAGTCAATCAAAAAACTGGATGCAAAACTGGCTATCTCCATGCCAATGGCGACTCAGTTAGCGTCTCAAGCGGCAGAACTAGAAGGTTATAACGCTGAAGATGCAAAACGCTTAGCGGGACAGCAAGTTCAAGGCATTTCAGCTATGGGCCAAATGTTTAAACTGACAACGCAGAAAGACAACATGATTTCTAGCAGCTTCAGCTATGCGAATGGTCAGGTTGATTTGAACGGCACCAAAATGCCTCTCGCTCAGTTTGTTGGCCTGTTTGGCATTTTAGGTGGCATGCAGGATCAGGGCGAAGCCCCTGCAGGGAATTAATTTCCGTCACTGAACAACACCTACAACGTAAACGGCCCCGATTGGGGTAATGCTGATCGTTTAAGAGATCGAGATACACGGGGCTAGCACACCGCGGGGCGCTCCGGCAGCTAAAGCTGCTACGACCCCATCGGTGTACTTCCCCTAAAATCACGCTTAAGTGACCGGCATTACCCCAAAAGGGCCGTTTTTTTTAACGGATATCTTACGCAGAACCTCTGGCAATAAGTTTTGGTGGCAAAATAATATGTTGGGCCTGTTCATCCGGCGCATCAATGCGCTGTAGCATACGATTTGCCGCGCTATAGCCAATTTCACGCGCAGAGCTACTGATGAACGTCAGAGGCGGATCGGTAAGCTCAGCTTCTGGCACATCGCCAAAGCCTATCAGTGCCACCTGACGGTTATAGTAGCTTTCATTTTCATCCTTACCGACGCTGTTTCCCATCCCGATTACGCCAAAATAAGCGCCCATGGCAATAGAGGCTTTATGACACAAGATGGCTGTCACCTTGGGATAATGATTAAGCAGCGTTTGGGTGGCCTGAGCTGCGGCCTGTTGCTTGCATTCACACTCGATAATCCATTCCGATTTGAACGGTAAGCCGTACTGGATAAGCGTGCCGCAGAATCCGCCCAGCCGTTCAGCGCGCGTCAATGAGCTGCTTTCGCCCCCCAAATAAGCGATCTGACGATGACCATGTTTGATCAGATATTCTGTCGCTATCTTTGCCGCCTGCGAGTTATCAGGGCGAATGACGTCGATATCATCAAATTCGCTGGCCCGTGCAGCACATACTAGCGGTAAATGCATTTCTCGCGCTTTTTGTTTCATCTCATCACTGAGAAAACGCCCACTGCCTACGATAATGCCATCAACGCCATAGCCGCTGAGGCTATCTAAGCAACGCGCTAAATTGCGTCCGTTTTTACCGCACTGAGTAAGAAACAGCACTTTTCCCTGCGCTTCAAGTACTTCACTGATGCCAGCGGCGACTTCGGCATAAAACGGCTCGCTGATATCACTTACGATAAGACCAATCACATTCGACACACTTCCGCGCAGCATGGCTGCCTGCTGGTTGCGCACATAACCCAATGTCTCAATGGCGTGATTGACACGGCTGCTGGTTTTATCAGAGATACGCCCTTTCCCACTGAGAACCAAAGATACCGTGGTCACAGACACGCCAGCGTGTTGTGCAACATCGGTGATAGTGATTTTTTTCGAGTTCATGCCGTTTTTATTCACTTATGGGTAGCTTATCGCGCTCAATTGCATGGTTATTTTACCTTATTTTTTAGTAAAACATTTAATCCGATATCGCATAATTCACATTAACACCGATTCTGAGAACTGTGATCCGGCAAATGGTTTTGTTTGGTAAAACGTTTTATCTTCTTTTACCAGAATCGCTGAATACCCGTCGATAGATTTGTAAGTCATTTTAGTTTTATACGTCATTTTAAAATTTCATTAAATTAAGAGCAGTCAAGGATCTTTCATCAGGAGTCGTCATGCCCACTCAGACCAAACAAAAAATCACGCTGTGGGAGTTTTTCCAGAGTCTAGGAAAAACCTTTATGCTACCCGTGGCACTGCTGTCTTTCTGCGGCATTATGCTGGGAATTGGTAGCTCGCTGAGCAGCCGTGATGTATTAACGTTATTACCCATGCTGGATAATGCCCCACTCCAGTTGCTGTTTACTTGGATGAGCAAAGTCGGCTCTTTCGCATTCAGCTTCCTGCCAGTGATGTTTGCAATTGCTATTCCGCTAGGTATGGCGCGGGAAAATAAAGGCGTAGCGGCATTTGCCGGTTTTGTCGGTTTTGCCGTGTTTAATCTAGCTACCAACTTTTATCTGACCACCAAAGGTATTTTACCCACCGTTGATCCTTTGGTGCTGAAGGCAAACAACATCCAAAACATCATCGGTATCCAGTCTATCGACACCGGTATTTTGGGTGCTGTGATTGTCGGGATCGTGGTTTATCTGCTGCACGAACGTTTTAACACTATTCGTCTCCCCGATGCGCTAGCCTTCTTCGGCGGTACACGCTTTGTGCCTATCATCACCACGCTGGTGCTTGGCCTATTAGGCCTGCTGGTTCCATTGATTTGGCCTTGGTTCGCGATGGGGATCAACGGACTCGGCAAGCTTATTCATAACGCTGGCGTCTTCGGCCCCATGATTTTCGGCTCCGGCGAGCGTCTACTGCTGCCCTTTGGCCTGCATCATATTCTGGTGGCGTTGATCCGCTTCACCGAAGCTGGCGGTACCATGGACGTCTGTGGCAACAGCGTTAGCGGCGCATTGACCATTTTCCAAGCACAGCTTTCTTGCCCAACGACACACGGCTTCTCCGAGAGTGCGACACAGTTCCTTTCTCAAGGCAAAATGCCTGCATTCTTAGGTGGATTGCCAGGTGCTGCGCTGGCAATGTACCACTGTGCTCGTCCTGAGAACCGTCATAAGATTAAAGGCCTGCTGATTTCCGGCGTGGTTGCCTGTGTGGTTGGTGGTACGACTGAGCCTCTGGAATTCCTGTTCCTCTTCGTCGCACCATTCCTGTATGTGATCCATGCTATTTTGACCGGTTTGGGCTTCACCATCATGTCCATGCTGGGTGTGACTATCGGTAATACCGACGGCAACATTATTGATTTCGTGGTCTTTGGTATCCTGCATGGCTTACAAACGAAATGGTATCTGGTGCCGGTGGTTGCAGCGATTTGGTTCGTGGTCTACTACGCGATCTTCCGTTTTGCGATTACTCGTTTCAATATCAAAACGCCGGGACGCGATGTTGATAACAGCGCGACTAGCGAGAAATCGGCTAAAAATGCCTCTTCCAGCAAGTCTGGCTACGATGTGCCGGGAATTTTGACCGCCTTAGGCGGTGCAGAGAATATTGTCTCGCTCGACAACTGTATTACCCGCCTACGCCTGTCAGTTAAAGATATGTCGTTGGTTGATGATGCAACGCTAAAGAATCTCCGTGCAATTGGCGTCGTACACTTGAACGAGCACAATTTACAAGTTGTTATCGGACCACAGGTACAGTCAGTCAAAGATGAATTAGACTATCTGATAGCTCAGCCGAGTGCTTAATTTTTATCATTGATTCGGGGCGCTAAGCGCCCCGCTTTATTTATCTAATCCCTCATTCGAGCAGATATTATAAAAGGCGAATGAAATATGTTTGATTTCTCTAAGACTGTTGACCGTCACGGCACTTGGTGTACCCAGTGGGACTATATTGCCGATCGATTTGGTGCCAATGACCTGCTGCCATTCACCATCTCCGATATGGATTTTGCTACCGCTCCCTGTATTACCGAAACATTAGAAAAACGCATTGCGCACGGTGTTCTTGGTTATAGTCGCTGGCAGCACGAAGATTTCCTTGGTGCCCTACGACACTGGTATGCCAAACGCTTCAATAGCGCCATTGATACCGACACCGCGGTTTATGGCCCTTCGGTCATCTATATGGTCGCCCAGCTCATTCGACTTTGGTCTCAACCGGGCGAATGCGTGGTAACCCATACCCCCGCCTACGACGCGTTTTATAAGGTGGTATTAGGTAATCAGCGCCAACTGCTCTCCTGTCCATTGAAACAAAAAGAGGGCGAATGGTACTGCGATATGGCTCATCTGGAAGCGCTGCTGGCTCGTCCACAGACCAAGGTGCTTTTATTGTGTAGTCCGCAAAATCCAACGGGTAAAGTTTGGACGCAGGCCGAACTGCACATCATGGCCGAGCTCTGCGAACGCCATGATGTTAAAGTGATTAGTGATGAAATTCACATGGATATGACGTGGGGAGAACACCGTCATACTCCTTGGAACGAAGTGGGAAAAACACCGTGGGCATTGCTTACCTCGGCCTCTAAATCGTTCAACATTCCCGCTTTAACCGGTGCCTATGGCTTCATCAACGATCCTGCGACTCGAGATGCTTATTTCCTACAGTTGAAAAGTAAAGATGGCCTTTCCTCTCCCGCTGTACTGGCGGTGGCAGCGCATATTGCCGCCTACCGTGAGGGGCAACCGTGGCTGGATGAGTTACGCGGCTATCTTCAGGCTAATTTGGAATATGTTGCCAATGAGCTCAATACCGCATTCCCACAGTTGAATTGGAAAATCCCACAGGCAACCTATCTGGCCTGGATCGATCTACGCGCACTCGCTGTCGATGATCAAGCGCTACAGCGCATATTAATTGACGAAGAGAAAGTCGCTATCATGCCCGGTTTTACCTACGGTGAAGAAGGGCGCGGATTCGTGCGACTTAACGTAGGCTGCCCACGCAGCAAAGTTGAACTCGGGGTACAAAAGTTGATTTCAGCCTTAAACAAGTTAGTTAAATAACCCTGCCGAAAATCCCCCGCCGCGCATATCGGTGGGGGTATTCCCCTGTTCGATTCGCATCCCATTTGTTCAACAAATCGACTTACCCGTTGAAAGATGATGCGATCGCGCCTATAGTTAGCGTACGGAAAATTTCCGTACAGTATCATTCAAGTTTGGTTTCCTTTTTTGACTAAAAGAGAGCTGAAACAATAAGTCTGACAGTGACTAAACGCCCGCTGTCGAGGAGTACATTATGTCCGCCCTAAAAAAACAACGTATCGATCTCAGACTCACCGATGATGACAAAAGCAAGATCGAAGAAGCGGCCGCAATGACCAACCAAACTATCACCCAGTTTATGGTTGCTAGCGCCGCTGAACGCGCAGAGGAAGTCATTGAGCAGCATCGTCGTCTCGTTCTCAACGATGAGTCGTGGAATTTGGTGATGGACGCTATCAGCAATCCGCCAGCCCCGAACAGTCGGCTGAAACGAGCAGCGAAACGTCTAGCAAGCATGGAGTAAAACATGCCAGATCTCGCTATTGAGATTTTTTCGAACGACATCGAATATGATTTTGCTCATTTCGACTGTGGTGAAGAATCTCTCAATATATTCCTCACCAATCATCTTGCCCGCCAGCACAACGCTCGAATCTTACGGGGTTATTTGCTGGTCACCAAAGAGCCAAAACCTAAAGTCGTAGGATATTACACGTTATCTGGCAGTTGCTTCGAGAAAGAAACGCTTCCTTCAAACACACAGAAACGGAAAGTACCTTACGCTAATGTGCCCAGCGTCACCTTGGGGCGACTGGCTATCCAAAAAGAGTTGCAGGGACAAGACTGGGGAACAACGCTGGTAACTCATGCTATGAAAGTCATCTATCACGCGTCACTGGCGGTCGGCATCCATGGTATGTTTGTTGATGCCCTTAACGAAAAAGCCAAGCGGTTCTATCTTCAACTTGGTTTTATTGCGCTTACAGGCAATAACGCAAACTCGTTGTTCTACCCAACAAAATCCATCGAAAAGCTGTTTGAAGACGAATAAATTTCGCCTATCTTTCGTCATCACACCAAACACTGTGTTTATATACATCACCCCGTAAAACGGAGACTTTCTGTGATTATTTGTGATAAACATCACATTTTTATGCAACTCACTAGTATTTTGCAGTGTATTGTTTTTATACTGTTACGCACTTTATCCAGAATAACTGAGAGTGCACATCATGATCGATACCCGCCTTCCTCTGACTGACATCCACCGTCACCTCGACGGTAACATTCGTCCACAAACTATTCTGGAACTGGGCCGCCAGTTCAATCTTGAACTGCCCGCCGAAGAGCTCGAAGCCCTGCGCCCACACGTACAGATTACGGATACGGCGCCAGACTTAGTCAGTTTTTTGCAGAAACTCGACTGGGGCGTCGCCGTGCTAGGTTCTCTCGATGCCTGTCGCCGCGTTGCCTATGAAAACGTTGAAGATGCGCTGCGTGCGGGTATCGACTATGCAGAACTTCGTTTTTCCCCTTACTACATGGCAATGAAGCACCAATTACCCGTTCAAGGCGTGGTTGAAGCCGTTATTGATGGCGTGCGTTCGGGTGTGCGTGATTTTGGTGTTGAAACTCGCCTGATTGGCATCATGAGCCGTACCTTTGGTGAAGGCGCCTGCCTAAAAGAATTAGATGCCCTGCTTGCCTGTCGCGAAGGCATTACCGCACTCGATCTCGCCGGTGACGAACTCGGTTTCCCGGGCTCTCTCTTCCTGAGCCACTTTAATCGCGCCCGCGATGCGGGTTTACGTATCACGGTACACGCCGGTGAAGCCGCAGGACCGGAAAGTATCTGGCAAGCGATCAATGAGCTGGGCGCTGAACGCATCGGACACGGTGTTAAAGCAGTTGAAGACGCAAAGCTGTTAGATTATTTGGCAGAAAAACGCATTGGCATGGAGTCATGTTTGACCTCCAATATCCAAACCAGCACCGTTGCTTCACTGGAAAGTCACCCACTGAAAACCTTCCTACGCCACGGAATTCTGGCCTCAATTAATACCGACGATCCGGCGGTTGAAGGTATCGAGCTGGCGCATGAGTACAATGTTGCCGCGCCGGCCGCAGGACTGACGCAGGAAGAGATCCGCACCGCGCAGATAAATGGCTTAGAGATGGCGTTTATTTCTGATGCGGAGAAGCAGGTATTGCGGGAGAAGAAGTTGGGGTGAGAACCGTGTGTAAGGTTTCGTACGCCTAAAGCATCGAATATCACATAAGCCTTGTGCAGGCGTCCGAGTCGGGGGG